>ERZ1026860.411-NODE-411-length-29810-cov-14.726197_pt1 | contig 29810 bp, 32 predicted proteins | sample MGYA00380160_ERZ1026860 | MGnify/ENA primary metagenome ERZ1026860 (study PRJEB33269, sample SAMEA4719796) | human gut metagenome | biome: human-associated habitat; feature: organic feature; material: feces | place: Cameroon | collected 2013-10 ... | reverse complement strand
TTTTGCCACCGTCAGAAAATAGCGCAATAGTCTTAATTCCATATTTTTTATTCCCGCAACTTCAAAGTTTCTGTTCCTTACAAATTCCGATTTGCAAATTTCTTCTACTTATTATATCACATACACATATCTACACACCAGCAAAAGATCGATAATCTCTATCTACCTGTTGAACCAAAGGACCCAATTCCACGCTCTTTCCAGTTTTCAAAAGTAAAATCCGGTATCAGGACCGGCATGATCACAAGCTGTCCTACCTTATCACCCTCCTTGATTTCATATTCCCTGTTGCCGACATTGGAGATGATTGCATGAACCTCTCCCGTATATCCGGAATCAATAGGTGGCAGCTCGCATACAATTCCCTGTGAACTTAACCCACTTCTTGGAAATATATATCCGGCATAGCCATCCGGTATTTTTAATCCAAATCCCAAAGGCAGCTTACAGATATCTCCTGGCCGGATTACTTCATCCTTTGTACTGAATACATCCGCACCGGCATCATTGGCATAAGCCCTTTCCGGGCTTCTCCCTCCAAAATCAATCAGCTGTATCTTCATCTGGTACTCCTTCCTCCAACACACTCTCTTCGCACAGTTTTGGAAAATCCACCCTGATAATATCTGTTGGTATCATCTGCGGTGGAATACATTTTCCGCAGGTCATCTTTCCTTCTTCACAGCCACCATTCATACAGAATGGCCCACAGTCAGAAAACAGTTCCCTGTTCTGCTCCAGAAGCTGTTCCCAGATTTTCAGCATCACATATCTGGTTTCCTTTGTGTTTCTCCTGCATGTTCTCTGACGGATCATGTGCTTCCACTGATACGGTGTTGCACTGATCAGAAGGATATTTCTCATTCCCTGCGGTGCACAATATCCTGCTGAATCATTATCAACCCCGGATCTGATCATTCCCTGGTAATTTTTCATTGCCATGCTGCACTGTCTTAAATATCCTTCCTCCTGGCCAGTTCCCATCAGATCATAAGGAATGACAAAATCCTCCACTCCTGAATAGTCGCTGTATTGCAGGCTTGCTGACATATACTTCACTTCATTTTGGTGCCGGGTAATCTGTGCCAGGAATCTTCTGGATGCACCGACTACAACCACATTGATGATTCCAAATTTCTGGATTGTCGGATGTGGCAGCTTCACAAGATTTGCCACGGTGGATCTCTGGTATGGCTTCTCATACAGATCCATGAAATCATCCAGACATGAAATCTGATGCCCTCTTTGTGTCAGCCTTGCCGCACAGACCATCAGCTTCTCTGCCTGGTCAATGGATTCCGGATTTAATATCTTCACTTCAATTTTCTTCATTCAGTTCCTCCTCTACAATCGCACAAAGAATCAGGAAATAGTTAATACTGTCGGTGATCTTCTCATCCCACTGCTCTTTGGAATACTGCTGCTCACCCATACACATATCCGATACAGAGATCAGATGCTTGGACAGCATCCCCATAAGTGCTGCTCTCGGCGTGGTATTCAGCACCACTGCTGCCTTCTTGAAATGCGCCAGTCTGTCCACTGCCGTATTCTTCACTGCTCTGGGAGCATACTCTGCTCCCTTTGCCACCAGCATGGATTTACAACGATCCGTCTGCCTGATGATCACTTCATTGAACTCTTTCTGGTTCATGCCCTTTCCTCCTTCGCTTTCGATGTTCTGCTTTTCTTAGGTGCCTGCTCTGCCTTTTCCGTATTGGATTTCAGCTTTGATTTCACAGACTCCTTTACCTTTGACAGAGTCCTTTTCTTATCAAGATCCTTCAGGGCCTTGTCAACAACTACCTTTAATTCCGGGTTGGCAGTTTTCTCCTGTGTCTCAGGTACAACCGGAATAAAGCCCATATCCTTTGCACCCTCTGTAATTTTGTCCATAAGCTCCTGTGCAAACGGACTTGGTGCTTTTGCCGATTCCTGCACCTGTTCCTTATCTGCCATCAGCACTTCCATCTTCTGGTCAATCTGATAGATGAACTCCGATGCCGTCTGGCGGATCTTATCAAGGGATGCTTTCAGCTCCGGTGTTTCCTTTCCCTCTGACCAGCCTGCGACATAAGAAAAGGAATAGTCAGAAGTGTTGATTCCGTAATGCTGGCATACTACATATGCAACACTCTCAGCCTCAACTTCTTTCCCATTCCTTGAAATGTCTTTTGCCTCCGGCACATTATCCTTGTCATGCAGTTTCTGATGCGCCATTTCATGAAGCAGTGTCTTAATGGTCTGTACCTCACTCATGCCATCCTGAACCACAATTTTCTTGTCTTCCAGATGATAGAATCCCTTGGCATCTCCATCAATCAGCTCAAAAGATACCGGGACCGGGCTGATTTCCTGCAATGCCTGCAAGAGCTTGGGATATCCTTCAATATTTCCCACCAGTTCAGACGGACCGATGGTAGGAAGTTCTTTTCCATCTGTCTGGGACAGGTCAAATGTCTTTACCACCTTGAATGCCCGGATTGTGACTTCCACTTTCTCCTTTACCGGTTCTCCGTCAGCATCAAATACCGGTCTTCCCTTATCATCCAGTTTTGTCTGTTCCCTTTCGATCTTATAAGGTGCCGGGGCAAGGATGCTTATTCCCTTTTCTCCCTTTTTCACATACCGCCCCATCTGCTTCCAACCGGTAAAACTCTGGCACAGCTGTGCATCCGGTTTCTGCATCATGATCAGAAGAGAATTGTTTACGGAATATCTTGGAAATTTCGCCATCGTGTCAAGAAACTGCTTATATCTGTCACTCTGGAACACCTCCACAACTCCCTTCTCCAGTTTGTCCGTTATCTGCTGCAATTCATCCGTCCGCTTATCCCTGGACTCCAGCCAGTCGATTTTCTTCTGTATGCTGTCGGGAATCCGTCCCACAACTTTTACATCCGGCATCTCATGGATCAGTGATGCAATCATCTGTTGTGCCTGCCAGTTGTCTGCAATCTCCGGTATATAACGAAGCATATCCATGTCAATCCTTCTCCCGATCAGTACATCCATCTCCGTATATTCATCCGGATCCTTTGGATCAGCCGCCCTGATTCCGATTGCCGGAACTCCGTGCATACGCTCCGGTGAAATTGCTTTGAATTTTGCTACAGCCTCTGCCACACTCTTGATATTCTCATGAAATTCACCCATGCTGTGAAATTCCATGCATTCCGCAACCGTAAGCGTGATTACCTTCTTCTCTTCTTTTACCGCTGTATTTTCTGCCACTCTAAATCCCTCCAGTTCTATATCTTCCAGATTTTCTGTCAGCTTCAATGACGCTAAAGGCATCTGGTTTTTCTCCTGAAATGAATAAAATTCATTTCCAGGTCCCACTATTATGTGGTCCACCAATTTAACACCTATCAAATCACAAATCTTATTCATTCTGTCAGTCAGACCGATATCTTCCACACTTGGAGCCAGTCTGCCGGACGGATGATTATGGACCAGTATGATAGCTGCTGCATTTGACAAAATGGTACTCTTAAGAATCTCCCTTGGATGTGCAATCGACTGGTCAAGAGCTCCTATACTTGCAATATTTATATTGATCGGTCTCATGTCAGCCCGCAGATTCACTACAGCAACAACTTCCCGGTCATAATCCCGAAACGTATCTGCCATAACTTTTACTGCTGCCGCCGGACCATTCATAGGTTCCTCACTGAAAAGAGGCGGCATTTCCACCATACGGATAGCCACCTGATTCAGCCTGTGCATTTCTTTTTTCTCCGGTTCCTGCTTCTCCACGCCGGCATAAAATTCCTGTTTCGGACGAATTCCGCTAATGTTCATCCTCCGCTCCTTCCCCAACAGGTATGTTCATTGTGAACTCCCTGTTTTTCATGCTCCTGAGCTTGTCTAACAAAGACTCTTTTGTAGACGTCTTCTCATGCTTGGAAATCTTCTGCAATTCCTTCATATATCCCAGATATCTGCTTTTTCTTGCCATACTACCGCTCTCCTTTCTCTTTTTGCTGTCCCTGTTTCTTCGGAACCATGGCCGCTTCTTTTTTCTTTTCATGCAGATCTGCTATCACAGAATCCTTGGGTTCTGCCCTCTGCATCCTTTCCTTTATCCTTCTTATCTGGTCTCTGGTAAGCGGTTTCTCCACGATACTCCTGTGGAGGATTTTCCCAATCGGAAGCCATGTGACATCCTTTCCAGCCTTTTCCTGCTCCATGATGAATTTCATATGTGATGCGGAAAATTTAGGATTCATGTAATGCTCCAGGTTCAGATCTGCCTCGGCTGCTTCATAGATTACCTTGATCTGTGCCGGCTTGAACTCCTCCGACACCCTTCCGGCATCTTCCATAGCTTCTTCAACACGTATTGATGCAACAGATCTAAATGTATAATCCACTTCAACAAATCCACTGTTATAATCATCTACTGCTTTCTGAAATCTTGCCTTTTTCTCCTCTGGTGTGAGCTTATCAAATTCCTTGTCTTCCATAGATTCCTCCCATCAGAAAAAGGCGGCCTTACGACTGCCTCATTTCCTTGATACTACTCTTCATACATCTCGTCCTGATCATCTTCTCCTGTATCTTCATCAGGGCTTTCTTCCTCTGCATCTGATACAGACTCTTCCTCAATGTCCATATCTGCAAGATAATCCTCGTCATCATCACTGTCGAAGTAATCTGCATCCGGATCCGGTGCATCCGTTTTCTTCTTGCCCTTATTGGACTTCATATACATAAATCCACCAATACCACCAATGGCTGCGATCAGGACCAGTGCCATAATTCCTGTTACATTTTTCTTCTTACCGGTCTCAGGAGCTTTTGCCTCTTCCTTTGGCTCCTCAGAGATTTCTTCTGTAGCCTCTGTATTTTTGACCTCTTCTGTCTCTTTCTCCGAAGCGGTCATGCCCTGGGAATTCATATAGGACTCCACCTCATCATCCTCCATAAGCTTCAAGAGATCTGATTCATCAACAAGATTCAGGAAATGCACGGTCTCTGTTCCCTTATCGTCACGGTCAATGATGATATAGAAATAATCGCCGGACTTGGTTGTAACCGTAATGAACTGCTTGCCACCTGCCTCAATGGAACCATAATCATCCACCAGATTCATATTTCCATCAGGTGTAAGAGGGTCATAGCTCTCATCGGCCGTCTCAGTGCATTCCTCTGAACCTTCTACATGTGCATCCACACCCTCGCAGACATTGTAATCATAAAGGCATACTGCACACTCCTCATTGATGGAATCCTGTAAGCACTTTTCCTCACAGATGCATTCTGCTTCCTGACTCTGTGCAAATACAGTAACCGGTGCCACACCCGCAACTGCTGTCATTCCGATTAACATACCTCCCATAATCTTTGCTACGATCACGTTTTTCAAATTATTTATTCTCTTCATCTAAGAAATCCTCCTCTTCCTTATCCATATCTGTCTCATTGTCTTCATCCTGTTTTTTACCGGATGTATCTGCATTCACGGCTCCGGGCATCGGAACCTGTCCGCTGAGCATTTCCTGTAACCTGCCACTGTTTGCAAGCTGTAAGAACTGTGCCAGCTGTTCCGGTGATAAATTGTAGGATGCAACATCACTGACGATCTGCTGGTTTTCCTCTTCTTTCAGCTTTACTTCCAGCTGCTTTACCTTTGCATCCGCTGCCTCTCTTTTGGCTACTGCCTTTTTCAGATCCTCGCGAAGCTTGTCTAACTTTGCATACATAAGCGCTCTCCTTTCCTTTGTGACAGCAAAAAAGCCACCACTTTGGTGACTTTCGCTGCATTCATAATTACTGGATTCTTCCATAGCAATAGGCATGTGCCCTCCAGTATGGCGTATCATATGACGCATACTGGATTGGATTGCCACAGTGAATCATGATCTTATTTACCGGATCGACTACGATACCCACATGGGATGCTCCGGTTGTGTTATAAGTTCCCTGGAAAAAGACCAGGTCTCCCGGTTTTACATCGGAAGCTGCCACCCTTGCGGTTGCATTCTTCCAGCCATTTGCCGTAAGTCTGCCATAGTTCCAGCCATTTCCACAATTATTGATGACATAGCTCACAAAACCAGAACAGTCAAAACTTGTACCCGGTGAGGATCCTCCCCATACATAAGGATATCCAAGATACTTTTCGGCTTCCTGGTGCATATTGGAAAACTGCTGGTCCGTCAGGTATTCTCCCGGTACGGCATATCTCTCATATTCCTCCGATACACCCGGATTTGCATATACATTATCCCCGAAGATATCCGGTTTGTTGCCCCTGGTCTCCAAAAGCAGCGTATACCGTTCCATCTGATCCTGCGTCAGATTCAGTGCACTGACAGCTGCGGATATTCCATTGTTGGTCAGCGTTGTATTCAGTATCTTGTACTCATACTCCACTTCAACCTCATAGGGTTCATATACCTCATATGGAACCGACACGGTATAGGTATAGGATTCAAGATGACCATTTACCAGGCGGTATCCGGTTCTTTCCTCATCCCGGTAATGTGTCACATAATGCCATCTGGTCTCTGTCCTGGTTCTGATCTCCACAACTTCCGTTGATGTCAGCGTATACTGATAATCAAAAATGGTCTGTAATTTTGACTGAACCTCTGATGGTGTATAGTCCTCATACAGAACCGTCAGCAGTGCCGCCAGTTCAAAAGGATTGTGGGATATCTCTGAAAGTGAATAATTGTATTCATCATATCCCGGATGATCTGTCTCTATGCTGTCCACCCTATTCTGCAGCACCGCCTCCAATGCCACATAATCTGCTTCCACCTGCCTGATATCATCATCCTCAGCGGTAAATGAAGTTGCCACAGTTCCGCTGTTTATGCTGCTTCCAAGAGCAGAACAGGATGTCAGTGCTCCTGATATTACGAGAACAACAATCAGAATTGCCACCGCTATGATCATGCCGATTGGATGGTCTTCACAGAATTCTTTCAGCATCTCTGCAAGCCTTCCCATCAGGTCCTCCGCCTGATCCGTCAGCTTTTTGCTGATCTTTCCTGCTCCGTTTGCAGCTTCCTTTGCCTGCTTCTTTGCTGCCGCCTCAGCAAATTCCCTCTGCATCAGCTTTTTGCGTGTTTTCTTCACAGTAGCCGACATGGTGCTTTCTCCCGCCTCTCCGGCTTCTTTTGCTCCTCTTGCTCCCTGCACGGCATCCAGATGGTCACTGCGGTTATGGATCTTGGAAGAATATTTCCTTGCCTGTCCATGTTCCCGTACTTTTCCAATGCCTGCTTCCACTGCTGCCAGTCCGGCATTCAGGCTGTCTGTTCCACTGTTGTCATCCTCATTTTTAATCGTGGTTTTTCTTACTGTGGCTGCAACTGCCTGATTTTTATATATCCTCCTTCTCCCCTGTTTTTTCATACTGCGAAGTTCTTTTGCTTCGCTGACAGACAGTGAATTATCCTTTTTCCCATACCGGATCTTATCACGGTAACTTCTGGCTGCCGATGAATCATTTTTCAGCTTTTCACCGTGGCTTTTCCCTGCATGGATATCCGGATTCACTTTTTTCTCCCGGGTGGACTTCTTAGCAGAATCCCTTGTATATTTTTCTTCATTCATGCTCTATCCTTTCCGAATCAACAGCCGCTACGCTGACTGTTCCTTCTTTGCATCTGCCACTTCGGACAGTCTGGTTGTCATGATACGGTAAAGCTCCGTATTTGCCGGGAATCTGTCCACGAATGGAAGGATCACATTTCCATAGAATAAAAGCCCTTCGCCTTCTCCCGAATGTGTTACATACGAAAGCTGGTGAGGGCTGATATTTAACTGCTTTGCAAGGATCTGTCTGTCCCCTACTGCCTGGTTGAGCATATAGATGAAATCAGAGTTTTCAAAGATATTCTCCACTTCCTTGGAAGCAAGAAGGTCCTTTACATTCTGGGTGATGCCGGTCGGGATTCCTCCCCATTTTCTGAAACGCTTCCAGATTTCAACCGTATAGGCTGCCGTCTGGTCTTCACGGAGGAGAAGGTGCATCTCATCCATATAGTATCTGGTCGATCTTCCCTGGATCCGGTTCTCCGTTACTCGTCCCCATACCTGATCCTGTACCACGAGCATTCCAATCTTTTTGAGCTGTTTTCCAAGATCCTTGATGTCATAACATACAAGGCGGTTCGTAAGCTCCACATTGGTTCTGTGGTTGAATACATTCAGGGAACCTGACACATAGATTTCAAGGGCGGTTGCCACATGCTTTGCCTCCGGTTCCTCCTGGGAAAGTAGTGCCTCATACAGATCTCCAAGGATCGGCATATTCTCCGGTCCCGGATTTTCAAAATATTTCTGATAGATCTGCCTGATACAGCGGTCAATGACCGTCTTTTCTACCGGACGCAGACCATCCTTATTCCCGACGATCAGCTCACATAAGGACAGAATAAAATCTGCTTTCAGTGCAATCGGATTGTCATCATCCGAATAGTTCATATTGATATCCATAGGGTTGATGTACTGGTCGGATGTCGGACTGATCCTGATAACCTGACCACCGAACCTTGCGACCAGTGGAGAATACTCTGACTCCGGATCCGAGATGATAATGTCATCATCCGTAACCAGAAAACTGTTGGCAATCTCTCTCTTTGCAGAAAATGACTTGCCGGATCCCGGTGTACCAAGGATCAGTGCATTCGGATTTTTCAGTTTCTTTCGGTCCACCATGATCATATTGTTGGAAAGCGCATTCAGACCATAATACAATGCCTCATCCCCTCTCTGAAAAAGCTCCTGAGTGGTGAATGGCACAAAAATAGCCGTACTGGATGTCGTCATTCCCCTCTGAATCTCGATCAGGTTATTTGCCAGTGGCAGCGTGCTCATAAGGCCCTGCTCCTGCTGGTAATCCAGTCTGATCAGATTGCAGTTATGTTTCTGTGCAATGGAAGCAGCCTGGAACACATTGTTTTCCAGTTCCTGCTTCGTCTTTCCTGTATTCATGACCAGAAACGTCAGAAGAAACATTCTCTCATTCTGGGACTGCAACTCTTTTAAGAGTGCCTTTGCATCCTTGCCGTAGGTTGCAAGATCCGATGGGATGATATCCATGTCATAGCCGGCTCTTACTGCCTTTTTCTGTTCCTCGATCTTGGAACGGTCAAGCTCTGTGATCGTATGCTTGATGGTCTTGATCGCCTCATTCTGATCCACAGACTGGATATGCATGGTAACGATCTGGCTCGATTCCATCGAAAGGAAATCCGCCAGAAGTCTGTCGCTGATATCTGATGCATCAATGGATAAAAAGCTCATGCATCCGTACATCTCTCCGATCTGAAAATATCTTCCGGTAGGAAATGCAAAACTGCTCGGTGCAATAAAATCTTTTACCGATAATCCCGATCCAGCAAGATATTTCCAGTCAAAATGAAACTTCGCATCATCCCCGATATGGAACTGTCTGTGCATCAGCTCCAGCCTTTCACTGCCGTTTAAGCTCTTCGCCTGCACTCCCAGTCTTTTGAAATTGTTGAGGATATCCGTCTCGATATGGATAAGTCTCGGCTTTGCCGTCTTCATGGATTCCGCATTGATTCCAAAAGTCAGGTATTTTGTCTTTGTAAGACCGTTATTGCCTGCCTCCATCTGATGAAGGAGCACTTCCGAATACTCATCCCTGACATCATCGAATCCATCATTTTTATGGGAAATCTTGATGCTCTTCTCAAAATCCGATACATCCGTTGCCATATTTTCAAATGAAAGCTGAAACTTTACGGAACTGTCAAAGAAATTTAAGAATGCGCACCATTCCTCAAAGATCTCCGTCTTGTCTTCCTGCTGTGCCAGCTGGTAATTGATATCCTGAAACTGGACTGTCTTTGTATAATAATCAAGCCCTACACGGCAGATACCATCCGGGAACATCCTGTCAAAAGGAATGCTCTGCTGTGCCGTCTTCGGTATGCCATCATTTTTCCGGGCATTTCTTACGATCTCCCTTACTGCCATCTGGTCTGCTTTGCTTAATCCTTCCGGCATTGTGAACTTCCTGCTCTCCTGATTTTTCTTTTTGAGAAAGTCTAACAATCTTTTCTACCTCCTTTTCTGCCTCTGCCTGACGCAGAAGTGCTGCGTAATAGTTATCCGTCTTATATGGGCGGATCTTCGGCCTTTTGAAAATTGCCTGTATCATATGGTTCAAAATGACTTCCAGCGGCTGTCCATTTTTCTCATACATGGCAAGGAAAAAGAATGGCATCATAATGACCATCATCCCCATAACTGCTGTATTGGTCTTCATTACTGTCTTCATCAGAAAAAATGACGGTACTCCGATCAGTACCGCCATGCCAAAACAGATCAGCTGCCTTTTTGTCAGATTGAACATCACCTTGCTTTTTACTTTTGTCAGGTCCCTTGGAACACTGATATAAGATGCTGCCATACTCTGCCTCCTTAATGTGCATGGAATATACTGTGTGCTACTGCTCCGGTCTTAAATAAGGTAAATGCCAACAGGATCGTAAAGCCCATAACCTTCCATAACGAAGCAATGATATCTGTGCTGAATGCTACTGACTGAATCAGGACTGCATAAATTCCCACACATACCATGATCAGAAATCCCTGAAATCCCAGTGCAAACAGACTTCTCATATAGTTCTGGCCCATCATGCTCTGCTCCCTGTTTCCAAAGGTCGCAAATGGGAGCGGTGCCAGACTGACCATCAGATAGATTTCCACCATACGGCCATTGATGATCACAAAAATGACTGCCGATAACACATACATGAGAAACTGCACGATAAATGACTGTAGGAATATCGCAAGAAGCGGTCCCAACTCCATAGCCTCCAGCGTGGACTGCATGGTTGCCAGCGTACTTGCATCTACTGCCGTGCTTCCCTGTATAATGCCTCCTGCCTGCCGCACCACACTCTGCGACACATCAAATACCGCCATCGTGATATCAAATGTGTGTGTGATCAGTTCCACTGCCACAAAAGTCTTGAAGATCCATTTCCAGATGAACCATGTCTCAAAACTTGCCAGATTGTTATAACTGATGATCAGCTGTATCAGCTCATAACACGCAATGAATGTGAGCAGTATTCCGGCAACCGGCATGATCACGGATTCCGACAGGTTCCTGACCATATTAAAGACTGCCGGCATGAAATTACTCGGTGTCTTTCCTACTTCCGTTGCGATCTGTCCCACCTGGTCATTCACAGAGGAAAACGTATTGGTGAGGTTATCCATAATCCCCGATACAAGAATGCCCTTCAGCCAATCAGTAATCTGCTGAATTATGCTGTTCAATTATTTCCTCCTTTCCTCCGGGACAGGGATTTCCCCTGCCCCATGATTCAAACCTGATTTAGAATAAGCCGGAAAGTAATGGAACAAGTGTAGTTCCAATAAGGGCTACACCACCGCCTGCCATAAGCTGCTTCATTCCCTGGGATTTCGCACCGGGATTGTCGTTTCCGTAGCCTTCCATAAGGTTGATTGCTCCCCAGATTCCAAGTCTGGCTCCAAGGGCGATCACAAGAGTCTGTAAAGTTCCTACTGCGCTGTTAAAAAATGCCATAATATAAATCCTCCATAATTTTCATGATTTTCGGCTGTTATTCTTTTCTGCCGAATTTGATTAAAGTTTCTTCTGGACATTCAAAGAACCGGAAAGCACTTATGCCTCCGGCCCTGTGTCCTATCCATATTCAGTTGTCTTCCTGCGTGATCCTGTCACGCTGCCTCTTAGAAAAGACCGGAAAGCAACGGCACAAGAGTGGTACCGATAAGGGCTACACCGCCTCCTGCCATAAGCTGCTTCATTCCCTGGGACTTTGCTCCGGGATTATCATTTCCGTATCCTTCCATAAGGTTGATTGCTCCCCAGATTCCAAGTCCGGCTCCAAGAGCGATAACAAGTGTCTGTAAGGTTCCTACTGCGCTTGTAAAAAATGCCATAATTCAAATTCCTCCATTAAATGATTTTTGTGTGATATACTTTTTCCTTCTGCCCTGACCAAAGGGCGGTTTATAGTTACTGCCGGTCTCCCTGCAGTGATCCCGGCTATGCGCGCATATTTACTCCCCATCTGGAAATACTTTCATTTCCTGTTCGGGAATATAGTAAAAGCTCCTGCCTCCCGGCCTTTATCGCCGGATGGAAAGAGCTCTTTACTCGGTTACATCGATGACCTGGTATTCGTCATCTGCTTTCAGTATTAAGTTGTGGCTAAGGAATTTTACTACATCAAAGTAATTCCTCTTATCATAATCTGCCGTCAGCTTATAATTCGGATGCTGCGTCAAATCATATTTATCGGATAAGAAAGGTCTTACACCACGGACCTGCACAATACATTTTGAGCCGTCCATGACCGCCAGTTCATCCATTGTCATAAGATCCTTACCAAGTTTCTGGTAATTCATGTTGTAGCTTTCCTGGGATCCTTTAGACTGACCTGTATTATACATATCGATTGTCTCTTTTCCCAGAATCGCATTCAGATCCTTCAAAGTGGTCTGTTCCGTACCACCAAGAAAAATCTGTGAATCCATGTTGCCGATGATCGTATCAGCGTTATCCTTATAAATCGCTTTCAGCTGCGACTTGGCCTGTAATACCAGGCATGCCGATATTTCTCGGCTTCGGATCGTTGCAACCAGCTTCTCCAGGTTCGGTATCTGGCCGATATTCGCTGCCTCGTCGATCATACATCTTACATGTACTGGTAATCTTCCACCATACACATCATCTGCTTTCTCACACAGAAGATTGAACATCTGCGTGTAGATCATGGAAATCAGGAAGTTAAAGGTTCCGTCTGTATCTGACATGATCAGGAATAGTGCCGTCTTCTCATCTCCCAGAGTATCAAGCTCCAGTTCATCATAAGCAGTCAGGTCTCTGAGTTCCTTGATATCAAACGGTGCCAGTCTTGCACCACAGCTTACCAGAATGGACTTGGCCGTCTTTCCCGCTGCCAGCTTGTACTTGGCATACTGTCTTACAGCAAAGTGATCCGGATTCTGTTCTGCCAGTTCATCAAACATCATATCCACCGGATTCTTGAATTCCTCATCATCCTCACGGACTTCCATTGCATTGATCATTTCAAGCAGTGTTGAAAAATTCTGTTCCTCTTCCGGTGCCTCATAATGAATATATCCAATCAACGCAGTATAAAGCAGAGTCTCCGCTTTGAGCCAGAAATCATCCCCGCCTTTGCTCTCCCCTTTTGTATTGGCAATCAGCGTTGTCACCAATTTCAGAATATCCTTCTCAGAATGGAGATAGGCGAAAGGGTTATAGTGCATTGATTTTGAAAAGTTGATGGTATTAAATATCTTCATCCGGTACCCGTTCTTATAAAGGGCATTTCCCACTTCATTGACCAGACCTCCCTTCGGATCCGTCACCACATAGGATGAATGCATCTGTAAAAGGTTCGGTTTTATGAAAAACCGTGTCTTACCTGAACCGGATCCACCGACTACCAGAACATTCTTATTTCTGGCATATTTCGGAATCTTCGGTCTGCTGCTCATGGTAATCCTCTCAGACTGTGACAGAATCACATTGTTTGCAAACACAGGATCCTCAAATGGCTCAATATCCGCACGTCTGCCCCATCTGGCAGAACCATATTCCTCATTGTGCCGGAACTTCTTAGCGTTCTTTCCTTTCAGGTATACTGCAAGCCTGAGTGCTGCCCCGCAGGCAATTCCCACCAACAGATCACTAGGATAAAGGCTCGGCAGAGGATTAGAAAAAGCCGTTGCAAATACACCATCAAGGACCAGACTCTGAACCTTTTCCGATGCATTTGCTCCGGCTGCAATTCTCCATGCCTCACCAAGATTTGTTGCAAGCAATCCCAGAATGATATAGGGGATATTCAGGATCAGCTGCTTTTTCAACTGTTTTGTATTCATCGCGACCTCTCCTTCTTTTTCTCTGCTACCTTCTTCGGGATTGCCGCCACAATCTCCTTGAATTTCTTAAGTTTCTCCAGAACACTGGTCTTCTCTACGGAAGACTTCTTGACCTGTTTTGCAGAATAATCCTGTAAAATCCTTGTGATGGCATCCGTATCTTTCGCCTTGAAAAAGACCGTATATACTGGTGGACTTGCCTCTTTATCTTTTACAACCGCAAAATCAACTCCGTATTTCTTTGCGATTTTTTGAAAATCTTTCAGACCTTCATCTGCTAAAGGAATAGAAGAAACTCCCTGTCCCTGCCTGATCAATGTTTTCACTGACTGCTTGCCGGTTGTTGGATGGATCTTATTAACTGCTGCTTTCCCAGCAGCCTTCACAGGGGCTTGTACTGCCTCTCTTAATCCCTTCATAAGCTGATCAAGTTCCGGTTTTAACATTTTGATTGCTATATTCACAGATTTGTTGGCAATCTCCCTGTCAACTTCTTCATGAACCAGTTTTCTCACTCCTTTCCATCAAAAAAACAGCCCGAAGGCTGTATCCACAAAGTTACTGTTCTTTTTTATTCTTATCCACACCGAGGACTCCCCTCATAGTGGATGAAGCTACATGAAAGCGGTTGGCTATTGCTATATCTGTAAGCACCGTATCATCCACCGCTGAACCACAAACCACGAGAATTCTGGATCTTCTTAACATATCTTCTGACATATCCATATAATCCTTGTACTCATCTGCATTACCGGTATCAATTACCTCCGGCAATGATAAAAGCGGACAGATTGGTGTGTAGCCTGCTTCATATAATTTTCTGCAATATCGTTTTGCAGACCTTTTGGCTCTGCTCCTGTCTGCACTCCAGGCAGATGTTACATAAGCCCACGGTTTGTTATTCATCTGCCGCCTCCTATCCCAGCTGGTATGCCTGAATTCTGTATTTTCCAAGTGCAAGCATTGTCATCCTGCTTTTCAAAGCTGCAATCACATCCGCAATATCCTCATCATCAATCGCCTGTAATCCATTACAGGACTTCATGACCAGATACCCGGACGGAAGGTATGCCTCCCCGTCAATGACCAGCTTTCTGCTTGCGTCATAGATCAGAATATAATCTGATTTTCCAATCATTACTGACGCACTGTTATTTCCAAATCCATCAAGGATCCTTAATGCTTCTCTGGTACTGATATAATTCACCTTCTGTTCGCCGTCTACATAAATTGCCCCATCAGAAGGCATACTGTCACATCCGATTGCACAAACCAGTCCTTCCAGGTTTTCTGCAATCTTCTCAACATATGCCATGATTTTCTCCATATCCATCTTTGTCTCTCCTCTGCTATATTTTTCCTTCTGCCATATCGTGATTAACCTCTGCACGATAATAGCTGTCTATTGTTGCCGGTGCGTTATACAGTGCTGCCAGCATATACTGCTTGATGCTCCTGATCTTGGTAGTGTTTTCCTGCATACAGTTCATTACATAGCGGATATGCTCCATATTCAGCTTCATGAACCGCCCCTTTACCACATTTACTGACTTCACATCCCCGGCAATACAAATGATCTTTCTTTTGGAACACACAACATCCAGAATAAGATCCATGATGCCGTCTATCATTTCTCTGTCATATGGATAATCCTGTTTTAATGCCTCAATATTGAGCTGTTCCATGAAATATTTCTCATATCCCATCCTATCCTCATCCTCTGATAAGATAGGATTAGTATTATTAAAATCAGTATTATTGTTATAAGTATAATTAGGCTGTAAATTATACAGGTCCTGACCTGTAACTTTTACTGGTGGTGAACTGTAATTTTTACTTGTCTTGACCTGTAAATTCTGCTGGTCTATGAAATTCTTTACATAGATCAGTGCCGGTTTGCCAAATCCCTGCCGGATCCTTTCAATCAGACCAAACTCTTCCAGCTCCGTCAGATACTTGATTGCTGATTTTTCTGCACAGTTCATTGCCTGTCTTATAGTTGTCAGGGTAAAAATGATATACACTCTTCCCTCATCATCAATCCATCCGTTTTCCATTGACAGAGATACCCTGTCCAATAAAAGACCGTAAAGAACCTTTCCCTCTGTGGAAATATTCTGGAACCGGTTATCTGTAAACAGCACCTTGGGAATCCGGTAAAATGCAAACTGCTGTGACTGTGCCCCATAGAAATAATCAAATGCCATTTTCTGTTTCCTTTTTCTTTCTCATGTCTTCCACCAGCATTTTATAGCATGGAAAACAGAACGATTTATCATGACCATACGAACACTCATGGCTGCAATTCTGTGGATGACTTATAGGTGGTCTTCCACCAATTCCGCAGTAACTCTTTCCCTTCTGTCCGTTTGTATCCTTATGTGCTTCTGCCACTGTAATCACCATTCCTTCCCATCAAAAAAGTGCCAGTCCCGTGGCAATCACCACAGGCTGGCACAATCCTCTTTTTTATAATACTTCTCCGCCTTTTGTTTTTGCTGCTTTTTCCGCAGCATCCTTTACCGGAGGCTTTGCAGCTGCTTCCTTCTGCTTATCCTTCAGATCTTTTAATATGGATCCTTTCTCCTCTGATTTTTCATCAATCTCCGTTTTCTTTTCCTGCTGTCTAGCCTCAAACTTCTCTGCAAGTTCAAAGACATGATTCGTTGCATCGTAATGATAGACATTATCAGAAAGTCTTTCCTCCGGGCTTACCTCCTTGGCATTCACATCCTGTACCATATCCCTGAGCGCATCAGCTGTCATGTCTCCATTATCGGGAACCAAAAGGATCTCATTGATGGAAGACGGAAGCACAAAGAAATCTCCGCCAACTCTTTCTGCTGCCTGATCCATGAAATCCTGATAGGCAATTACTCCCGCTCCGGAATTCTTATCAGGGACTGTAGCAACGTACATCTTTTCCTCTGCATCATCCGGAATTCCAAACATCTCATATACTTCCGGTCCAATCATTTCCTTCATGACCTCATTCATTCCCATGATCACTACCGGTCTGATCTCCGGTGAATTCTCCAGAGCATCTGCCCTGAGCTGTTCATGGGAAACTCCCATACGATCCATCAGATTGTTGGTGACCAGAATAGATGCACGACCATCTTCGCTGCTCTCCATCACAAAACGATATACAACTGCCAGATCTTCCATTCTGTCATGCGGTACGTTGGCAAGCAGATCAGCGTTCGTATCCGCTGAAATAACTTCCACAGAAAGCTTCTCTTTCATATTCTCATAATCCATAAGAGCACTTACATCAATAGCAGGAGCTCTGTCAAGACCATCAGCAATGACCATTGTTGCACTGGCAAGCACTCCGGCATAATCATCCGTGTGCTCATAGTTTGCAAAGGCATTCTCAATATTGAAATTGACACCCACATTGTTGCCTTCCGGAACAACCGACATAGCTTCATAATTCTGATTTGTCTTCTCCACATTATTGAAGCTGATCTTTACATCTTCATAGCCTCTCTCATAGAGCTTTTCTTTGATATCCTCTGCAAATTCCTGCTTAAATGTTTCGTAATTCATAGTTTTCCTCTCTTTCTCACCAGAAACCATAAAATCCATAACCCTGTATTCATCCGGGATGTTCTCACGGTCTCCATCGTAATATTCTGTAAAAGATTCCTGTGTATCTCTCACATATCCATAATCTGTAAACTGTCCCATTTCGTTAATGGCCACATCTCTGCCGTAGGCCTCATAATCAATGTAATCAGCAAGATAATCCGGAACTTCCATCATACCGAGTTCTTCGATATAGTAGTGTCCAAGATCAGCATTGCTTTCTACTCCCGGATAGATTTCATACTTATCCAGGTTATCAATAAGATTGATCACATCTTTAATACTGCCTGTATAATCACTGATCTGCATTGCCGCCTGAAAATGGTTATAATCATGATCATCCAGCTCATCGAGCTTGGAAGCCAGATAATTGAGTTCATCCAGGTTTTCATATTCTCCCAGCTTTTCATACAGCCCATCAACATAACAGTCATAATCACTAATGAACCATTCTTCATAAGGATTACCGAAATCATCTTTTGAGCCGATTCCAATTCGTTCAAATACTTTTTGCAGTTCTTCTGATGTGGTGGGAAACTTCACCCATTCGCCGACCAGCTCACCCTCGTTGTATTTTCCAAGATTGGTGATGAAGGCTTCAAACGGACAGTCATGGTCATATTCATATGCCATGCAATTTCCTCCTGATTTTATTATTCAGGTCGTCACCTGATTTTGGCATCAAAAAAGCGCCATACCCATCACCAATCCGGTAATGAGTTGACGCTTCATTCTTGATCCATATTCTTTTGCAAAAGAGAAACAAATGACTGACCGCTCTCGCGTTTCATGTCTCATTTGTCTATGATAATATTATCACACCCCTATTCAGAAAAAAAGAGTCAAAATAGTAGTCAAACCGTAGTCATTTGTAACAAAATAGTAGTCAAACCGTAGTCTTTCGTCGCAGTTATTCATTTTCCTTAGCTTTTATTCCCTTCCACGATATCAGACCTAGTATCACAGTAACTGCAAAACATATTATCATAACTGTATTTCTCTGAATTTCTGTATCATATGCTTTCCAGCCTGCACCTATTATTGCAACTGCCATACTTACAAAGATTGTAAAAATAATTCTTCCTGCTAAGAACGCATGTTGTAAAATCATTGATACGATGAATATTACAAAAGCCACTGTAATGTAGACAGCCACATGCCACTCTCTTGTATAAGTAAGCATATAGAATAATAATGATGCCAATCCTGAGCTTAATACATCAAATCTCCTTAGCAGAAATAATAAGCATGATAACACTGCACCAATCAATCCACCTATGACGGTTGCAAATGTCCCCGCCAGTTCGGCATCTAATTTTGCATTTTCTTTTTTCCGTGCTTCATAATAATATTCATCTTCATACATAACCGGACACCTCCCTGCCTTACATACAATTATCAAATGTTTCCTTTTTCTTTTTCATTTTTTACTTTATATGCTATAAGATTCAGTACATAATCAGGGACCTCGCTCACACCTCGCTCCCAGTCCTGCATCGTTCTATACGGAATTCCAAGCCATTCAGCAAATTCTTTTCTGTTCATATTTGTCTGTTCACGGACCTTTACACACATAGCAGACATTCTTTTCTTCCTTCCTTCTTTATCAGCCTTTTCATTTTCAATTACCACTCCATCAGGTAATATAAAATCATAATTTTCAAAATTGCTCATATCTGCCTCCATATACGGAATCCGTGTCTATTTGTTAATTTGATTATATACACGAAATCCGTATACGTCAAGTCATTATTTGCCACTTACAGCAAACTGGGGATAATCATGGTTAACCTCTGCCTGATAATAACCACTGATTGTACTTGGTGCATTGAACAATGTTGCCAGCAGATATTTCTTGATGTTATGCACTTTTGTGGTATTTGATTTCATACATCCCATTGCATATTCAATATGCGAACTGGTCAGTTTCAGAAATTTACTTCTGACCAGCTCTGCCGGATATTTATTGGATGCCACTACAATTTCATTGTTCCTGCATAACACTGTTTCCAAAATCAGATCAAAGATGCCATTAAGTAACTCTTTGTCAAACGGATATCTCTCTAACAGAATATCCAAATCAATATTATCTCTGATAAGTTCTGCATATGCTTGTATGTCGGATCCTATCTCATCATTTCCGGATACGATAAGATAAGATTCAGTATTACTTAACTCAGTATTATTTATATTATTCTTATTAGTGTGAATATTTTTCACTTCTGGAAGTGTAATTTCTTCACTTCTAGACATGGCATTTTTACACTTCAAGATATGTAAATTCTTCACTTCTGAAACTCCTGTTTTTTGCTCAGAAGTGTAATTTCTACACTTCTGAACATCCTGCACCATAAACTGTTTTAGATAAATCATGGTTGGTTTTCCCTGCCCCTGACGCTTCTTTTCAATCAAACCTATACCAGCATCCGTGTCCAATTCTTTCATTATGGATATTGCTTTTTTGTTACTGCATCCCAGAGCCTCCATGATATCTTCAAGCGAATAATATATGTAAGCTCTCCCTTCATCGTCCATCCACTGATTTTTCATAGATAGTGACATCCTATCCAGCATCAGTCCGTACAGCACCTTTGCCTCCACTGATATTTTTTTGAAATACTCTTCGGTAAATAATAACTTCGGTATCTTATAAAATGAAAACTGATCCGCTTCCTTTCCATAGAAATAGGATAGTCTTATTCTGTCTTCCATTTGAATCTCCTTCCTGTTCCAGAAGTGCCGTTTCTACACTTCTGAAACATCATAATTATATTTCTACTCTGACTGTATCTGATCTGCACTCCACTGTTCCAATAGCTGAATGATTATATTTTCACGTTCTTTCGTTGAATACTGCGGTGGAAAATATTTATCCAGTTTCTTTGCTGAAAAAGATAACTTTGATTCCTTGCTCTTCTTCGGTAAGGCATCATTCATTATAGAAATGACACTGAATTGTGTTACATTAGATAAGTTAGAATAATTCTTCAATGCTTCAACCTGTACCGGCTTCAAAAATCCATTTTCCTTAAAATATTCATATACCCATTTCTGTACCTGTTCATCAAGATATGAAAGATCTACTGCCATTACCAATCCAATTTTCTTATTATCTACATAATCCAATAATTCAGGAATCAATTCTGTAAGCCTGATATATCTTTGAATACTTCTTGCACTGTCGCCTACCTGTAATGCTAATTCTTGATCAGATCGTAAATGTGTGCCATTATGGCACGCATTTTCTTTTGTAGGTCTTCCAGCGGTTCTCTTCAATGCATCAAGCTTCATTTTATATGCAAATGCCTTTTCACTCGGAAGTATCTCTTCCCTCTGAATATTGGCATCCACCATTTTTATAATGGCTTCATCATCAGACATTTCCTTTACTATAGCCGGAACCTTTTTCAATCCCACAATCTTTGCTGCGTGTAACCTGCGATGTCCAGATATCATTTCATAATTTCCGCTCTGATCAGGTCTTACAATTACTGGATTCAGGATGCCATTTTCCCTGATACTATCAACCAAAGTGTCCATCTTTTCATCATCCAGCACCTTAAACGGATGGTTCGGAAACGCATGAATTCTTCCAATCTCTATTTCCTGAGTACCGGCAATCTCCGGTACTCCTAATAATTCATCTACTGACTGTAATTTAATCTTTCCTGCTACTCTGCTTGCCATAATTACTCTGCCCCCTTCAATACTTCTTTAGTTAATGCCATATAAGCAAATGCTGCTTTTCCCTTTGGATCATAGGAATAGATGCTTCCACCCTCCACACTGACCTCTGATGCCCTTACTGACATCGGTATCTCTGTTCCAAATACCTTGATTGATGCAGAATAGGTATCATACACCATCAGAGAAATATCCCTGGCATAATTAGTTCTGTTATCAACCATAGTTAAAAGTATTCCTTCAATCTTGAGCTTTGGATTCAGCTGCTTCTTTACCCTACCGATTGTCTTGATCAGCTGCTGTAAGCCTTTGACCGGAAGATATGCTGCCTGCACCGGTATCAGTACAGAATCTGCACATGCCAATGCGTTAATTGTCATCATTCCAAGAGAAGGCATACAATCAATTATGATGTAATCATAAAATTCTCTCAGCCTGTCTACCATAGATCTCAGAATCAGTTCCCTACTCATGGCATTTACCAAAGACACCTCTATTGCTGATAATTCAATGTTGGCTGGGATAAGGTCCACGCCTTCCTTATGGTGTAAGATTGTCTTTTCTATATTCAGTTTTTCATCATTAACAATGTTCATCATCAGTGTTGCAAGAGAATACTCCATTTCATCCGGCTCCTCATATCCCAGGCTGATTGTAAGACTTCCCTGTGGATCAGCGTCTATCAGAAGCACTTTCTTTCCTTCCTGTGCCAATCCAATTCCAAGATTCACACATGATACTGTTTTACCTACTCCACCCTTTTGATTTGATACTGCTATTACTCTGCACATATTCTGTTTCTCCTTTCCTAAATCCAGTTACTATTTCTCCATGATTTCAATATTTCCAGTATTTCTCTACGCATCTGTTCCGATGTATAGGTTGATGGGAAAAATCTGTATAACTGTTCATTCTTAAAAACTACTCTGTCTGCTTCCTTCTGTTTTATCTCTCCAAGGATTCCTTCCGCTTCGCTTTCTGTAAGCTTTCCAGCCTCACTTAATTTCTTGATCCTGATTGCCTGCGAAAGCGAAGGCGTACACTGGGTTGCCTCCATTGCATCAATAATTTCCTGCTGTTCTTTCTTTTTCAGATAAGATAACTGCACGGCCGGGGTAAATCCCATTGATCCGTCATCCACCTTATCCAATAGAGCCGGTATCAGTTCTGTCATTTTAATATAACGCTGTACCTGCTTTGCACTGTCTCCACAAAGTTCTCCGATCACATCAATACTTCTCTTTCCTGTATTGTGGTCAACTTGACCACAATTCTTTCTGCCTGCTTTCTTTTTAATGGCATCATATTTCATCTTGTAGGCATATGCTTTTTCACTTGGTGTAATCTGCTCTCTCTGTAAATTGGAATCCACCATAGTCACTACAGCTTCATCATCCTGCATCATTCGGATAATCACAGGTATTTTCTTATACCCCAGTCGCTCCGCTGCATATTTCCTTCTGTGACCTGAAATGATTTCATAGTAACCTTCTTTCCTCGGCCGGACGATCAATGGATTAAGAACTCCATATTTCTTAATACTGTCCTGTAGTTCAATCATCTGGCTGTCACCGATTATCTTGAATGGATGATTTGTAAAATTTCTTAACCGCTCCATTTCAATTTCAACTACTTTTTCATCCGAATCTCTGATATCCGTCTTTTCTGTCAATGACATTTCCTCCTTTTCCCTGAACGAAAAAAATCGCCCAGACTAGAATTTTTAATCTAATCTGAGCGATACTTCGTCAGGCCTGTTTTCTTCAAGCAAGAAAACCATTTTTACATTCATTGACAACCTAAATCTTATCCTACACTTTAGTTATCTCCATTTGGTGCTTGGATAGATTTAGTTCTCGGTGCCCGTTTTGTCTTTTCGGTGCTCCAATTACTCATTTTTATACTTTTTCGGTGCTCGCAAGCCCCATAAAATTAAAAAAGCAACAATGAATTTTTACGATCATTGTTGCAAAAAATCGATGTTCCCGGCGGGAATTGAACCCACAACTAGCGCTTAGGAGGCGCTTGTTATATCCATTTAACTACGAGAACAAATGCCGTATTTTCAAGCTTTTCAGCCTGTTTCGGTTACGGTGACCTTCTTTATGAACTCAATCACTTTTGTGATGAATCATCTGTTTTCTTATTTCGACATTTCTATATGCCACAGTTCAAATCGAACTCTTAGTTACCGCCTTTTACTCACTCACGGCTTTAACCATGGTTATGTCTTAGGAGGACCCCGTTATATCCATTTAACTAAGGAGACAAATGCCGTATTTTCGGGCTTTTCAGCCTTTTTGGCTCCGGCTGCCATGTTTATGAATCCAATCACTTTCGTGATGAATTGCTCCTGTTATTATATATTGATTTTAGCCTTTTTGCAAACTCTAAAATCCTGTTGCTTCTCACTAAATGGTCTGCACTTAGTTGCCCCTTAGGAGGCTATTGTTATATCCATTTAACTAAGAGAACAAAAACCTACGGAAAATTAATGTACCCCTGCATCCAGATCGTGCCTTTGAAACGACGTCCAACAGCAGGCTCACCATACAAATCCGCTCTGTTAATACAAATATCAAATTGTAAATCATTACAACTCAATATCATAACACAAATTTCTTCATCTGTAACGATATTTTTTACAAAATTAAAATCTACGATTTCTCCAAGAACAGAATACTGATCACATTCTACTCCATATGGCATAAAATAAGTATCTACCAACGTAAAAACATCTTCCTTATGAATCCGTTTGGAAATAGCAGAATAGGTATCCATATCATCTAAAGTCAGATTCTCTATGGCTTCCTCATCTCCGTTCCGCGCTGCATTCAATAGCTGGCTGCGGTCACGAAGCGTCTGCTGGTTACGGATCAGATCCTTCTCTGTTTTCTTCAATGGCATCATAATTGTACCGGATAAAGAAAGCGCTGATAGAGTCAATGTTGTTCCACGAATCGGCAGATTATTGGAATTCTTGGCCTTTACATATGGAATCATGTTCTGAAGATAAAAAATCAGTGAAACTCCGATACGGACATCATCACAGACTCCGGCATAGGATTCCAAAGCAGCATGACGTTCAATGGAAACATCTTCCTGTGTGGTAATATTAGTTCCACGCAAAAATGGAAAATAATATTCGTAAACAAATTTATCATCTTCGTCAAATTCACCACACACCGTAACACCGATATTAGGAGCGAATTCTTTGCTGAATGATGCAAGCAGTGTTTCATCGCCATTTGAAGTATATGCTCTTTCTTTTCCTTCTATAACTACATCTGTCAAAAGCTTCTGCAGCTCCTTACGGCTCCAGACTTCACTAAAACCAATTGCTCTCATATATTTATGCAAAGAATTCACCTCCTCATCTGTTTTAATATAGCCATGAGTAAAACTCCACATACTCAGTATTTATGCAGGTTTGCGAGGCATGGCACCCTCTTTTATCACTCCTAATTTATAGTAACAACCAGCTCCAAATGGTATAATTAAGTTGTCATAATCAATTCACCGAAAGGAGCTGATTGTTATCTACCGTCAGGAAATCTTGAAAGACATCCGTCTTTTTACTTCACAACCAGTTGCATATTTATTTACCGGATTTCTGTCATGCCACCCATATAAGGACGCAGCACCTCAGGAATACGGATAGAACCGTCTGCCTGAAGATTATTCTCTAAGAATGCAATTAACATTCTCGGAGGAGCAACTACGGTATTATTTAAGGTATGTGCAAAATACTTACCCTTTTCTCCATTAACACGGATCTTTAATCTTCTTGCCTGTGCATCACCAAGGTTAGAGCAGCTTCCGACCTCGAAATACTTCTTCTGTCTAGGAGACCATGCTTCTACATCATAAGACTTCACCTTCAGATCAGCCAGATCGCCGGAGCAGCACTCAATCGTTCTTACCGGAATATCCATAGACCGGAATAAGTCTACCGTATTCTGCCACAATTTGTCAAACCACATTGCAGAATCTTCCGGCTTACATACAACAATCATTTCCTGCTTCTCAAACTGATGGATACGATAAACACCACGTTCCTCTAAGCCGTGAGCTCCTTTTTCCTTACGGAAACAAGGGGAATAGCTGGTTAAAGTCTTCGGAAGCTCTGCTTCCGGTACAATCGTATCAATGAATTTACCAATCATGGAATGTTCGGATGTACCGATCAGATATAAATCCTCTCCTTCGATCTTATACATCATGGCATCCATCTCTGCGAAGCTCATAACACCGGTAACAACATTGCTTCGAATCATAAAAGGAGGTACACAGTATGTGAAGCCTCTGTTAATCATAAAGTCTCTTGCATAAGCAAGTACTGCAGAATGAAGTCTTGCGATATCTCCCATCAGATAGTAGAATCCATTACCTGCAACCTTACGGGCACTGTCTAAGTCAATCCCATTCAGTCTTTCCATAATATCAGTATGATAAGGAACTTCAAAATCCGGAACCACCGGTTCACCATATCTGGTGATTTCAACATTCTCAGAATCATCTTTTCCAATTGGAACACTTGGATCAATGATGTTCGGAATAACCATCATGATCTTAGTGATCTTCTCTTCCAGTTCCTTTTCTTTTTCTTCCAGTTCAACAAGTCTCTTGGCACCTGCTGCGACCTCTGCCTTCTTCTGTTCTGCTTCTTCCTTCAGACCCTTTGCCATTAATGCACCGATTTCTTTAGAAATCTTGTTACGGTTTGCACGAAGATCATCTGCTTCCTGCTGAGTTTTACGGCTTTCTGCATCCAGTTCAATTACTTCGTCTACTAAAGGCAGCTTGGAATCCTGAAATTTCTTCCTGATATTTTCTTTCACTACTTCAGGATTCTCCCTTAAAAATTTGATGTCGATCATTTCTATTTCCTCCTAATAATTATTCCAAAACTTTTTCAATAAATACGTTATTGATCTTAACTAAATCAATAATATCATGATTTTTCAATTCAATCACGGGACGATCGGAAAAATCTTTATTCTGGCGAACCACTTTTCCGGTTTGCCCATTAGTAAGAAGCACCGTACTTCCCGCCGGATAAACTGCTGTAAACTGAAGCAATGCATCTACAATCTCTTTCGGAAAACGGCTTCCCTTATAAACCTTCATATATTCAATTGCTTCATATACCTTAATTCTCCTGCATCCAATTCCACAGATCATTTCATCAAAAGCATCACATACACCAACAATCGCTGCTTCATATGGGATTTCTTTTGCCTTCAAAGGATATCCGCTTCCATCAATTCTCTCATGATGAAACAGAATAATACTCTTTCCGGTACTGGAAATCCAGTTTTCTGTTTTGACTGCGGAATAACCGTAAACCGGATGCTTCATGTACTCAGACTGTTCTACCTGAGATAAAGAATCTATATTCTGATTCTGGTAGGATATCGTCATATAGCGAAGACCCAGATCATGCAGCAAAGAACCGACAGCAATGTCATGAACCCGTTCTTTTGAAAGATTCAATTTCAATGCAGTCAATGTAGCCAGTGAGCACAAACTGATGGAATGCTCATAGATATCCGAGCTTCGTTCTTTAATATCATAAATCCTTTCAATGACATCATCCTCTTCCAGAATTTTACTGATAATACCATCTGCAGTTCCTGTCAATTCAACCAGCTCCCGGTTATTATTGTAGGTATGCTTCTCCAGAATATTCCTGACCTGTCTCTTAAAAGATTCCTCAATATCCGATTTCAAAAGAACCACTTCCTGGGTTTTAACCAGATCTTCATCTTTAATAAAAACCTCCGTGATACCAAGATCACGAATTTTATCAATATATTCCGGACGAAGAACCAGTTCTTCTGATAACAGGATCTTATATTCTTTTGTTAAAATAGGTTTGGCTAATACTTCTCCACCCTTCAAATTATTGACTTTAACAATCTTCAATTAGTCATCATCCCCTACTGCCATTTTTAAAGCAGCTTCTTCTTCTTTGCCAAGATCAATCATGGCCTTTCCATTAATGATCTCTTTTGTGTACGTGTAACATCCCTCTGTACTATGAACAGAGTTTAACATGAAACCACTATTCTCCTCATCCAACATACATAGGCAAAAACTTAATTTACCTCCCATTTGCTGAAATGCATCATATTTTACAATACCAACCTTCTGAATGGTGGATTCCAGTTTCTTATATAATGTCCGGATATCTTTCTTATTCTTATCAATGGATGCTTTGAGAAATTTATTATCCTCGAACAGTCCAACAATTTCATCTTCCAGACTTTTTGCTTCTTTTCCATTCATAAACTTCTGATATTTTTTATTGAGTTTACGAATGGTACACATATTAATAATATTTAGAACCAGTGATATTAACAAAATAACCGCCAGAACCAGGATAATTATTCCAAGTCCAGCATTGCCCATACCAATCGTTGCAAAAAACGCGTTCATATCTTAAGTACCTTTCCTGTTACTGTTCGCTCGTACCTCGTTCCACCAGAGAACCTGCCACCGGCAGCTTCTCTGGATGCATGTTTTTCTTATCTTGAAAGTAAATCCATGATCTTCTCCAGATCATCATGGCTATAAAATTCAATTTCAATCTTTCCGGCACCATTTCCTTTTGAAGTAATGGCAACCTTTGTAGATAGTTTTTGTTTCAGATTTTCTTCGATATCCTGATATACTGCTTCCAGACCCTTATCAACAGGATTTGTTTTCTTAACCTTTGCAGGTTTGTTCAGGTTCTTTACCAGCTTTTCAACATCACGTACACTCAGCTTTTCATCAAAAATCTGCTGTGCAATTGCATACTGCTGTTCCGGATCTTCAATACTGATTAATGCCCTGGCATGTCCCGTACTGATTAAATCATCGATAATCATTTGCTGCACATCATCACAAAGCTTCAACAGACGCATGGAATTGGTTACCGCTGTTCTGCTTTTCGATACTCTTTCTGCAACTTCATCCTGTTTCAGATTAAACTCTGTCAACAGACGCTTATAAGCCAACGCTTCTTCGATCGGATTTAAGTCTTCTCTCTGGATATTTTCAATCAAAGAAATTTCTACAATTTCCTGCTCTGAATAATTTCGGATAATAACCGGAACCTCTTTTAAACCTGCTTTTTTTGAAGCACGCCATCTACGTTCACCGGCAATAATCTCATAATAGGTCTTGCGGTCCTGAACAAGAATCGGCTGTAATAATCCATACTGCTTAATAGATTCTGCCAGTTCCTCCAAAGCATCCTCATCAAAATTTTTACGAGGCTGATCACGATTCGGTTCTACCTTTGTAATATTAACAATCGTAACCGGACCGTCCTCCTGGGATACTTCTTTTGATCCAGCTGTTACTGCCGCTTTCTTTGTTTCATCTTCCATTTTATTTGGAATCAAACTATCTAACCCTTTTCCCAATCCACGTTTTACTGCCATAATTACTTTCCTCCATTAATAACTTCTTCCGCTAATTGCATATATGCCTCTGCTCCTGCAGATTTTGGATCGTAAGCATTAATTGGCATTCCGTAACTTGGAGCTTCCGCCAATCGAATATTTCTCGGTATTAATGTCTGAAATACTTTCTGACTTAAATTGCTCTTAACATTTTCAACAACCTGCATGGAAAGATTGGTTCTTGAATCATACATGGTAAATACAACACCTTCAATATCCAAATCCGGATTTAATCTTTCTTTTACCAGATTAATGGTATGTATTAACTGACTTAAACCTTCCAAAGCATAATACTCACACTGGATTGGAACTAAAACCGTATCTGCGGTTGTCATTGCGTTAATTGTTAACATACTTAAGGATGGAGGACAATCAATGATAATGTAATCAAAACTATCCTTGATCCACTCCACCTCTCTCTTTAAAATGTATTCCTTTCGATCTACACCAATCAGTTCGATCTCTGCGGCAGCCAGATTTACATTAGAAGGAATAATGGACACACCATCTATTACATCTTTCAGAATACATTCCTTGATGGAACATTCACTCAGCATTAATTCATAAACTGTGTTATCCAAATCATTCTTCTCTACACCAAATCCACTGGTTGTATTTCCCTGAGGATCTGTATCAATTACTAAAACTTTCTTTCCCTTTGCTGCTAATGATGCAGATAAATTAATGGAGGTAGTTGTCTTTCCTACTCCACCTTTCTGATTAGCTATTGCAATCGTTTTTCCCATTTTCACTTCCATTTCTGTAACAGTTCATCAATTCATAAGTTATCGACTGTTACCCCTTTTTCTTTCTTATCACAGTGCATTATTGATTATATCACTTCTGAAAGTGATATTCTAGGATTTTTATTTACAAAAATAAACTTGTAGTCTTATTTTCCTGCTACTACAACATCTAGTACCTGGTTATTAAGTATTTCTTTTAAAAACAATGTTTCACACTTTCTATATTTCCAATGTTTCACGAATCATCTACAAGATTTAGGGGTTGTATGTTTCACGTGAAACATTATCTTGTGATACATACTTTATGATAACGTTTCATGTTTCACGTGAAACATATTACTTATATTTCAATGCAAAATCAATCTAAAATGCAGTATAAATAATGAATTTATAGTAACTATTCAGTACAGGTCGAAGCATTTACTGCTGA
>ERZ1026860.410-NODE-410-length-29834-cov-15.333658_pt1 | contig 29834 bp, 38 predicted proteins | sample MGYA00380160_ERZ1026860 | MGnify/ENA primary metagenome ERZ1026860 (study PRJEB33269, sample SAMEA4719796) | human gut metagenome | biome: human-associated habitat; feature: organic feature; material: feces | place: Cameroon | collected 2013-10 ... | reverse complement strand
AATATATATAATATAAAGGGGGGTGCAGGGGGGAAAAACACCTGTTTCGTAAAGCCCACAATCGAGGAGGTCGCAGCCTATATCGAGGAGAAAAAATTCGACGTCGATGCCGCCGCTTTCGTGGCATTTTACGAGAGCAAAGGCTGGAAGGTAGGGCGCAGCCCGATGGTGAGGTGGAAACAGGCAGTCGTTACATGGCAATACCGCAAACAAGGAGGACGATCAAATGGCAAACAACAGGTCAGCAAGCAGGGGTCAATCTACGACGATTGCCTTAGATAGACGGTTGGAGCAGGTCAAGGCGGCAGAGAGGATGGTCTGCGGTGCGGTGCTGCTCGAGTCCGAGGCAATCGTGAGGATCGCCGGCATCCTCAAGCCGGGTCATTTTTACGACCCCGCAATGTCGGCAATCTACAAAGCCGTCTACGGCATTTGGACCGACGGGGGCAAACCGGACATGCTCCGGGTATGCGAGTCGCTCCTTAAATCGGGCGACCTCGAAAAGGCAGGCGGCATGTACGGCATAAGCCAGCTCGCCTCCAAGGTGGCATCCACCGCCAACCTCGAGGATCATGCGCTATACGTCCGGCAATGCTACACGCAGCGTGCCTTGATGCAAGCGGGCGGGCAGATACGGGACATTGCCGGGGACTTGACACAGGACGTGAGTGACCAGGTCTCGTCGTCGATCAAGCTTGTCGAGGCGGTGGCAAACGAGATGGATTATGACAACCCGGCTGTAGGCATGGAGGAGGCGACCAACAAAGCCCTCGAGCAGTACTCCGAAAAGGAGCGGCTAAGGGCGGAGGGCAAGACATACGGCATCATGACCGGGCTAAAAGTGCTGGACAAGTACGTGGCAGGGTTCAAGCCGGGTGATTTGGTCGTGTTGGGCGCACGACCGGCAATGGGAAAGACGAGCGTGATGTTGAGCTTTGCCAAAAACATGGCGCAGTCGGGCAGACGGGTCTGCATCTTCTCGCTCGAGATGAGCAACGTCTCGTTGGCTAACAGGCTGATATTGTCCTGTTGCCCGGACATGGACACGGCGGCATACCGGGGAGGATACCTGTCGCAGGGGCAAAAAGAGCAGGTCCTGGACGCAGTGGGGGAGATAAGGCGGTTGCCCATCGTGATAGACGAGACGCCCAACATCTCGATGCAGCAGCTCAAAGTCCGCTGCCTTAACCTCAAAAGGCGGCAGGGGCTGGACGTGGTCATGATAGACTACCTCCAGTTGATGAACATGAGGGGCGATAACAGGCAATACAACCGGGAGCAGGAGATATCGCAAACGACCCGCCTGCTTAAGCGGTTGGCGAAAGACCTGCAAGTGCCGGTCGTCCTGCTGTCGCAGCTCAACCGCAATATCGAGTCAAAGGCTAAAGCGAGGGGGCAGCTCAGCCCGGACCTACCGGGCATGGCGGACTTGAGGGAGTCCGGGGCTATCGAGCAGGATGCGGACGTGGTGCTGTTGCTGCACCGCCCCGAGTACTACAAGGACGAGGACGCCATAAAGGGGGTCGGCATCATCAACATAGCCAAGCAGAGGGACGGCAGGACGGGCAAAGTCGAATTTGCCTACAACGAGTCGCTGACCTGCATCGGGGATGTGCAGAGGGCGGTGGATAAGGACGAGGTGCCATTTTAAAAAAACAGAACATGAAGCATAATAATTTTTTATTCCATGATTACGACGGGTTTGTCGAAAAATTCAAGCCCAAAAAGACAACGGACGATTGTTACACGCCTCCCGAGGTATATGATGCCGTATTGGATTGGCTGGCCGCCCGTGCCGATTTGACCGGCAAGGAGATTGTGCGCTGTTTTTATCCGGACATGGACTACAAGACTTTCGACTATCCTGACGGGTGTGTCGTGGTCGATAACCCTCCGTTCTCGATTCTGGCGGAGATATTGAGGAATTTTGATAATTGGGGAGTGCGGTATTTCCTTTTCGCCCCTCATTTAACCTTGTTTTCCGCAGATTCGGGCAATACCCGCACCCACATCGTTGTAGACTACAGTATCCGGTACGATAACGGGGCTCTGGTCAACACCGGGTTTATCACAAACCTGCCGGAATTTGAGGAGTACAGGATTATTGGGTCATATACCTTGAAGCGGGCGATTGGGGAGGCTCAAAAAACAGCGAAAGAAAAAGATAAAAAACCATTACCCGTCTACAAATATCCTGACAACTGCATTACGGTCAGCTCGATTGCTAATATCATAGGCGCAGGGATCGACCTTGTCATACGGAAAAAGACATCCTTGAGGGTAAGGATGTTAGACAGTCAAAAAAAATATGGCAAAACGATATTCGGGAGCGGCTATCTCATTTCGGACGGGGAAGCGGAGAAGCTAAAAGCGGAGAAGCTAAAAGCGGAGAAGCTAAAAGCGGCAATAGTATTTGACTTAAGCAGTGCCGAAAAGGAGGTTATTAAACATCTTAACCAGTATGACTACTAAACCCAAAAAAAAGAGGATAAGGCTATACGGGATTAATGCGGGCGTGGATCCGTCAAAGCCGAGGCAGCGCCCAAAGTCGGACAGCCGATATCACACCAACAGGTGGCACAAGGCGAGCGCAGCCTTCCGGGCGGAGCACCCCCTTTGCGAGGAGTGCTTGAGGAAAGGCATCTACACGCCATCCAAGGTGGTTGACCATATCGTCCCGGTAGCCATTTGCAATGACTTTTGGGACGAGGGCAACTGGCAAGCCCTGTGCCAGTCCTGCAATATCGCAAAGGGCAACAGGGATAAAAAATATATACAAGGCAAAAAGAAATATCAACCATGAAGAGGTTATTCAGCGAGGTCGAACGGTCGTTTTTTGAAAACTTGGACATCAAAGCCCTGAGCAAAAAGGAGTACGGATGGGCTTTGACGCAGTTTAAAAAGTGGATTGTCTACGAGGGGAAGGACATCAACCAGCTCAAGCGGGCGGATATCCTCGCTTACAAGGCCTACCTCGAGCGGTCCAAAAAATCCGAAAGCACGATGGACTTTTACCTGTTGGTAGTCCGCCGCTTTTACCAGTTCGTCGAGGACTCCGGCGAGGGCGACAACATAGCGTTGGGCATCCGTTACAAGCGCAAGCACAAAGGATTTTACAAAGAGCATCTGACGGATGACGAGGTGGTCGCACTGCTGTCGAGCATAGACCGCAGCAAGCTGATAGGGCTAAGGGATTACGCCATCATCTACCTCATGCTCTGCACCGGTCTCCGGTGCGTGGAGATATCGAGGCTGGCGGTCGGGGATGTACACCCGGACGAGCGTTACCAGTACTTGGAGATCCAGCGCAAAGGCGAGACACGCAAAACGACAAGCTTCGGGGTCACGGCGGAAATCTTGCAGCCGATACTCGACTACTTCGACGCAAGAGGGGTCGGCAGCGAGGACTTTCCCGCCTTTTGCACGCACGGCAAGACGGGCGAAAGGGAGATGACCCCCCTGCTGGTCGGACGGATGATAAGGGACCGGATGAAAGCGGCGGGGGTCTACTCGACCAAAAAGACGGCGCACAGCCTGAGGCACACGGCAGCGGTGAGGGCAATCAAGGCAAAAGTGCCCATCAGGGAGGTGCAGGTCATGTTGGGACACAAAAACGTGAGCACTACAGAGGTCTATTTGCGTTCATTAGACGACGAAATGAGGCTTGTCAATCCTGCCGTAAGGGCAATATCCGTTATCGCCTTAGATTCGACCGCAGACGGCAAAAACGGCACAATCCGGGATAAAAAGCAGCAATAAAGCTATTAGCATAATATTAATATACAGTTAATAAATGTTTATGAATGAAAATAGATTAAAAAACGCACGCATCCGGGACACCGCATGGGGAGGGGGGTCTGAATCTCTGTGCGGCTCGACCGCCGAACCACGCCCCGGGTCGCTTTCCGTGCGTGCAAAATTGGAGGTTTGCCATGGGCAGGGGTCGTAAGCCGCTGCCGGATGCGGTAAAAGTGATGCGCGGGACCGACCAGCCGTGCCGGATGTCCGGCAATGACGGTGTGGACAAGATCGGGAACGTCCGGCAAATCATGTCATGCAGCCGGATGAAGCTCCTGCCCACGAAACGGGCAAAGGAAATTTTCAAGACGAAGGCGAACCAGCTGATAGGCTTGCAGGTTTTGACGGAGCTCGACTTGGAACACCTTGCGGTTTATGCAAACAGCTTGGACGTGTTGTTCTCCTGCCTCGAGGGCATGAGGAAACCGGCGTTGGAGAGGTTTGACAAGGACGGCAATTTGGTCGGGTATATCGCTCCACCGGAGATTGCGTTATACAAGCAGATGGTCGAGCAGGTTAACAGGATCGGGGCTGAATTTGGTTTTACTCCGGTGTCAAGGCAGAGGATCAGCCAGCCCATGGTCGAGGAAAAAGACGAATTGGATGAAATTTTCAGTGGAATCAAATAAAAAAACGGTTATGAATTTTACAGGGAAAATAAACCTGCTCAGGTTTAAGAGCGCATGCGTCATAGACGTGCAGGGGAAAACGATGAAGAAAAGGGGTGTTTTCATCCCGATAGATGACAACTGCCTGTTTGTGTCTGCCGACGACAAGGGCAACGCTAAAGGAGTCTATGTCGATTTTATGGCATGGGAAAACCGGCAGCTGTCACAATTTGGAGACACGCACTCCATCAAGCAAAATTACCCGAAGGAAGTCCGGCAGCTCATGAGCGAGGAGGACACGAAGACAATCCCCTATTTCGGCAACTTGAAACCTTACGAGCCAAAGAATGCGGCGTCGGAGGTCAAGACGGTCGGGGAAGTGATTGAAGAGATGTCGGATTTGCCATTTTGACGGACATGAGGCGCAAGGAGGAGATATACAAAAAGAAAGCCCTCGACTACATAGACAGCGTGCTGTCCGGTAGCCGCAATGCAGGGGAACTGGAGCGGCTTGCCGTCCAAAGGCATGTGTCGGACTTGCAGCACGCCATGGAGCTTGGGATTTATTTTGAGGAAAAGGCAGGTAAAAAGGCTTTGGCTTTTTGCCAAGTCATCAAGCACTACCAAGGCGAGTGGGCTGGGCAGGAGTTTGTCCCGGAGGGATGGCAATGCTTTATACTCTGGTCTATTTTCGGATGGAAGACAAAAGGCGGCATAAGGCGGTACAAATACGCAGCGGTCGAAGTGCCCCGGAAAAACGGCAAGACCATGCTGGGCGCAATCATAGCCCTTTACGGTCTGGTCGCTGACGGGGAACTGGGAGCCCAGATTTTTTCAGCTGCCGTGGACAAGGATCAAGCGGCTATCTGCTGGCGGGCGGCTTGCCGGATGGTGGAGCAGTCCCCGGTATTGCAAAAGATGCTGACGGTGTGGACTACTTCCATCGCCTATGACAAGGCGGCATCCTTTTACAAGCCCCTGTCAAAGGAGACGAGGAACAAGGATGGGCTGAATCCGCACTTTGCCATCTGCGACGAGATGCACGCTTGGTCAACGGATGACCTTTACAACCTGATACGCTCAGGCATGGGCGCACGCCGCCAGCCTCTTATATTTTCCATTACCACGGCAGGGTTTGACATGAATTCCCCTTATTATCAGATGCGGAGATTTTATGTCGATATCCTCAAGGGGATAAAAAAGGACAACAGCACATTCGTCTTGATTTTTTGCCCCGACAAGGATGACGATTGGAAAGACGAGGAGACTTGGAAGAAAGCATCCCCTAATCTGGGCGTGTCCGTGTACGAGGAGTATATGCGGATGGAATTTGAGGCAGCCATCAACAAGGGGAGCACGACAGAGGTAAACTTTAAGACAAAGAATTTGAACCTGTGGGTGGACGCTCCTGACGTTTGGATCCGTGACGAACTGGTCGGCAAGTGCGATTACGGCACTACGGTCGAAGAGCTGGAGGGCGATACCTGCTATGCGGGTTTGGACCTTGCCTCGCACGTGGACATCAATGCCCTTTGTCTCTATTTCCCGGAGCGGGAAATACCTTGCTGCCTGTTTTACTTTTGGATCCCGGAAGACAAGGTGAAGGAAAAAGAAGACCATGTGGATTACAGGCAATGGCAAAAGGACGGCTACATCCGTGTCACCAACGGCAATGTGATAGACATTGACGAGATGGTGGCTGACTTGGCTAAGGTCTTGCGGAAATACGATGTGCAAAGCCTTGCGTTTGACCCGGCGAAAGCTTATCACGGAGTCATACAAGGGCTGCAAAAGGAGGGCTTTGACGACATATTGGACGAGTTTTCACAAGGGATCCAAAACATGAGCGAGCCGGCGAAGAAAATAGAAGCGGACGTATCGTCCGGCAAAGTGGACTTGATGCGCAACCCGGTCATCCGGTGGATGTTTAGCAATGTGGTCATTTACCGTGACGCGAATGACAACATTAAAATGGACAAAAAGCGCAGCACGGAAAAGATAGACGGGTGCGTGGCAATGGCAAACGCATACGGTGCATATATGTCAACCGACATAGACGGGTTTGCGGACATAGGTCCGTCTTATATCAAACTTTAAGGCAATGACGATAAAAGAGTTTGACGAGAAAGTAAGGGTCGGAAGTGAAATCCGATATAAAGGGAAGACCCTCAAGGTGGTGGATATTGAGCGGAGGGAGCATGTCGCTATCATTGGCCATGCAAAAAGAGTCAGATGCTCGGAGATAGAACTGCCTTTGGGAGAATGCGGCAATAACAGAAGCAACAGGTTAAAAACTAAAAGAAATGAGCAAATACAGGAACATAATCGAGGTGCAGGTAGACAAAGACACGCCTGCAAGTGAGGAATTTTTATACAGGGGTTTTACTTGCCCACGCTGTCACGGGAAAGGATTCCGCTGCGAATCGAGGAAGAACAAACCATGCGAGTTTTGTGATGCCACAGGCAAGCTCAAGGCGCATATCACCATTGATTTTTTGCCGGATCATGATTGAGAACTGGGACGCACTCGACAAGAAGACAAATGGGAAAGTGACGGCTTTTACCTACATCGTCCTGTGGTTGCACGACCGGGTGTATAGCCTCTCGACCGACCTGTATTACGGGGTCAAGAAGTCGAAATACTACCGTCATGCCGTCAAAAGGACGGTGAACGAGATATACAACGAGGCGAGCGTGGCGTGCAACGAGAATTTCTCCATCTTGGGAAAGAGCGCACTGTTCTTGTCCGAGGTCAACGGGAACGTGAGCGGCAGCATGGAGAAACACATAATGGTCTACAAGTATGCGGTGCAGCAAGCCCTGTTGGATGCCGGGGTGGGCGGAGAGGCGAACGAGCTTGCATCACAAGCGAGCGTGGTCAATATGCTTGCGCAGGTGCTGTCATACGTCATCGACGATTTCAGGCGGATGGCATTGACCCCTTGGAGGGTCAAGAACAACCCGTTGGAGTACATGAGGCAAGAGCCGATAAGGTACAAGACGCAGAAGCTGGCCAACCTCTTGGCGGACAACCGTGAGGCCGTGAACCTGAACAAGTCGAAGCGGGTAGTGGACGCTTTCTCCTGCTTCACCAACGCCCTTTTCGCAGGCGGAGTGTTCGGTAGTGCGATTGAAAAAGCGGAAAAGGAAATAGAAGAAGTTGAAAAAATAGCTTATCAGGAACAACATGGACATGGAAGAAATGGAAGCGGAAATAAGGATGCTCAAGCTTAGGATTGAGCGCAACGAGAGAATTAAATGCCATTTCGTGGCCGCAAGGCTGAAACGGGAATTGGCGCAGTTGGAAAACGAATTAAAGGAATGCGGATATGGAACAGAAAGAAGCAGGACAGAAGATTACAGCCTATAAGGGCTTCGACAAGAATTTCCAGTGCAGGAGATTCATTGGGGTTAAACAAACCGAAAGGAGTCGAAGAATGAAACAAGAAGATATTGAACAGGAGGCAAATGACTATGCCTATGAAAATCTATGGTATCCCGGCGAAATTTTTTATGAAAGAGACTTAAAAAAAATGATGGAATGCTTTGCAGATGCTTTCATAGCTGGTGCTGAATGGCGCATTAACCATGCGTGGCATAAGGCGGAAGATCTACCACAGCATAATGCGTGGTTTTTAGCACAAATAGGAAACGATTGTTTTAAAACATTAAAAATGCGCATAGAATACGACAGGTGGGAACAGTGGTGTAAAGTGAATAACATCGTCCGCTGGGCATACATCGAAGATTTGTTATTGAATACGGAGGACTGGATTTATGAAAGCAATAACGATTAAACAGCCTTGGGCAAGGCTTATTGTCTCCGGGCTGAAAGACATAGAAAACAGGTCTTGGAAAACGAACTTCCGGGGGCGTGTCCTTATCCATGCAGGTATGAAAGCAGATAATCATTGGTCTGCATCTGAGTTTCTCAGAGAGATTTCAAAAAGTGGCACTGATTGGAGTAATTACCACTTTGGCGCAATCATCGGCAGTGTTGAGATAGTTGGATGTGTCCAGAACCACCCGTCAATTTGGGCAGAAAAAGGTGCTTGGAACTGGGTACTGGAGAACCCAGTCATGTTCCCCAATCCGATTACAGGGGTGAAGGGAAAGTTATCGTTTTGGAATTATGACTGCGGAGGAATAACGGGCGAAAAAGCCCGGTGGATTAGATATAATAACTTATGATGAAGATAGGTGAAGACATAAAAGGGCAATTGATAAAGATGACATTGAAAGCAATTGAGGAAACCCATGAAGGACTTATTTGGGAAATACTTAATCATATGTCGGAAAAAGCGAGATTAGGGGAGCATGTCTGTCGTCGTATATTCGAAAAAGAGGAATATACGACTGCGAAAAAAATCTCCTATTTTTCAAGAAAAAAGGCTTTTGTGTGTCTTTAGATACACATTGCAAAGACAAAGAAACTTATCATGAATTGATTCTTATATGGGATTGATTTAAATTTTATCAATATGGATTTAAAGGAGAAACATGCAAAATTATGGGATTTGTATTGGACTAAATTTGTCAATACGAACCCGGTGGTCAGCGGCTATTGCGTGCCGCTGGAGTATATCAGCGACAACAAGGGGTATGCCGGGGACGGCACTATCAACATGGCGGAGCTGCTGACGCTGCTGCAACTGCGGAGGAAGAACGGGCGGAAAAGCCCGGTGGAAGTGCTGGACGTGCTGATTTCGCTCGGGAGGCTGTCCGACACCGCTTGGGCTTATTACGCTGAAAAGTTCCCGGGAATCTTGTCCCGTCTTGGATTTGAGGGCAATCCGTTTTTTGTACGTGACGACATAAACCACGACACAAGGGAGCAGCTTGGGCTGGACAGGATGGTGAGCAATTATTTGATGCTTAACCAAGAGGACGGTGAGGACCCATGCCACAGCCCGTTTGTGAGCCAAGACCAAGTTTGGAACTTGCTGCCCACCCTCTACCACGCATACACGCACGGGTACGAAGCGAAAGGATGGATAGCGAACGTGCTGCAATGGATTGTGGACAACAAGTATGTCATCTACAACCCTTGGATGGGCAGGATTGTCCATTTCCACAAGTACTGCCCCCCGCTCAATATGCCGTACGATAAACGCAAGGAGGACAGGGAGAAGGCTTACAAGGAGAATTTTAAAGTGAAACGTGGTGCGGACAACTGGTATTACAGCGGCGGCACTTTGGCGGCACTGGACAGGTTCAACGGCGACAGGACGTGGCATTGGCGAAAGGCTGTTTTTAAGCTGGAAACTTTTGTAATCGACCGAATTTTAGAGCCTGTTTACAAGCTGTTCGGACGGAATTTTAAACGGCACGCCATCTATTGCTACGGTGCTGTCGCACCCGAGGTCTGGGCTGGAAATTACAAAAAGAGGCTGACGGAGAGGTTCGTCAAGGAGATAAACAAAGGCAACCTATTTGAGCCGGAGGTTGCCTTTTTGTACGGTGACACTTCCAAGTACCCGCTCGACAAGGTGCGAGAGTGGCTCGACAATTACGAGTACAAGGAGACGGGCAGGATAAACAGCCCCGTGCAATTTTTGTACGTCTACGAGTGGTATGTCGGCAACGGGGGCAAGGTGGAGTAACCTACGGATCTCCTATATGTGCGACAATAACGGCTACCTGTTTAGGTGTCAATAACCTTTGACCGGGCATGTAGCCGGATTTGGACAAAGCCTCCGCCAGCTGTGTTGTGCGCATCCAAGATTTAAAGTTAATGAGTGTTAATGCGATGAAAATACAAAAAATTATTTTATATTTGCCGCAAAAGGGAGACAATATGCTTAAAATCAAAGAGACCATTGCCAGCATCCGAACCTTTATGAAAGGAGAAAAAAGGAGCGATAGCTTCCCACCATCAGGATATACGTTCAATTCGATGAGCGCAAACGGCTTGGCTTTTGGCATGACCACGGAGAGGGCTATGAGGTTTTCGGCGGTGTATGCGGCTATCCGCTTAAGGAGCAACACCATCGCAAGTTTGCCCAAAACATTGTATAGCATATCCGACAACAGGCGTGAGACGGCCAAAGACCACCCTGTTTATAAATTATTAAAAAACAAACCGAATCCATTTCAAAATCCATTTGTTTTCTGGAATTTCATCAATACCTGCGTAGACGGCTGGGGCAACTCGTTTGTACTCATCAAACGGGAGGTATCGGCAAACCCAAAAGCTTTGATACCTATCCACCCTACGCAGGTGATGATTTCCGTCCAAGCTGGGAAAAAGTACTACAACGTGTATGGCACAAAATACTATGACGGCATTTATTCAGACGAGGATATGATGCACTTTTATTTTTACTCCATCGACGGAATAAAAGGAGTAAATCCCATCGAATACAATGCAGGGGCGATAGCGTCAGGCATCGGGGCGCAGGAATTCGGGAACGAATATTTTGAGAACAAAGGAAACATCCGGGCTGTCATCGAAACTGAGGAGCGTATCAACAAAGACAACGCAAAGAAATTTTTGGACAACTTCGAGGAGTCCAAAAAGTACGGGAATCCCCTGTTGACACACGGGTTCAAGTGGAAAAACATCACGGCACAGCCGGACTCATCTCAGATGATTGAGAGCAAAACGTTGTCCATACAGGACGTGGCACGTATTTTCATGGTCCCACCGCATCTGCTTGGCGACCTCTCACGGTCTACTTTTTCTAACATCGAACATCAGGACATCGAATTTGTCAAGCATTACGTCCGCCCGACCGTCAAGATGTACGAGCAAGAGATAGACCGCAAGCTCCTTTTTGAGGATGAGCGGAATAAAATAGAAAGCAAATTTAACCTTGACGGATTATTAAGGGGCGATATGTCCGCAAGGGCTGAGTATTACCAAAAGGCAGTGTTGAGCGGCTGGATGAGTCGAAATGAAGTCCGGCAAATGGAATATTTTAACCCGATTGCAGGGCTGGACGAGATGCTATACCCGGGGAATGAAAACAAAATAAACGATAAAAATGAAGAAGAGTGAAGCAATCAAAACAAGGACGATACCCTTTGTCTTTAGCGATGAGACAAGGGACTCGTACGGGACGGTCATACCTGCCAAAAGCTGGGATTTAAGCCGGTTTAACAAAATAGGCATAGCCTTGTACAACCATGCAAGCTACGGTAACGACCCCGACAACGTAATCGGGAGCGCAAGGGCATGGGTCGAGGGGAAACAGCTGTTGGGGGAAATCACATTTGAGGCGGAGGAATTGAACCCGAAAGCGGAAAAAGTATTTAAGAAACTGTTAGCCGGCACGATTAAAGGATGTTCTGTCGGATTCAGGAGCGACGGAAAAGGAAAGTTCGGGGAAGGAGAAGAATCCATTGACGGCAAAAACCCGACCTATTATTACCATAAATGCGAGCTCATAGAGATATCGGTGACTCCATTCCCGGCGAATCCGAATGCCAAGGTACGCAGCGAGCGGGCTGGCGAAGAAGAGGATGAAGAACCCGAGAACAATTATAGATATGCGGAGGTTAGGAGCTTTGACCCCGAGGACAAAGTAGAAGAAAAGGCTGACGAGATGCTGGACGAGTCGGTCAGAGCCGTATGCGCAATAGGGGAGAGTATATTATCAGTAAACAAAATCAATTATTAATAATCAGTGTTATGAGAGAGAAAAAGGAGGTAATGAGGGAGTTGAACGCAGCGGTGGAAGCTTTGCGCTCGATAGATCGTCAAAAATCAACGGCAGAAGAGTTGAGGGCTGCATCCGAATTGGTGGAGCGTTTGACGGGCGAATTAAATGAAATCAACTTAGCCGAGGCGGCAGACAGGGCAGCCGCACGAGTTCAAACGGAACAGCAAGACCGTGGGTTGAACGGTATCGCAAAGCGTTTTTCGTTCGCCAAATTTATCGCGGAGCTGGGCGAGGGCAGAGGATTGACCGGAGTAGAAGCGGAAGTCGCACAGATGGGTCAAGAGGAAGCGGCACGAAACAACATCAAATTGCTAGGAGCGAGCATACCGACCTCTATCCTTAACGCACGAGGCACTTTGCAAACGGCGGGGACGCCGGAAGAGGGTGGCTTGTTGATAGGCACAAGCAAACAGTATCAAGAGGCCTTACGCAGCCGCCTTGTTTTGGCTCAAGCGGGAGCGACCTACGTTGGCGGCTTGACAGGCAACATCGAGCTGATTGACGGTGCTAAGATATCCGTGCAATGGGAGGGCGAAAACGACGAGGTAGCCGATACCGTCAAGCAGTTTAGCTCACGCACGGCGAAGCCGAAACGCTGCGCCATCAGTGTCCCAATCTCCAAGCAGCTTGCTATCCAAAGCTCTTTTGATGTGGACAATATCATCCTTAACGATTTTTACGCAGCGCATGCCGTTGCGGTCGAGCAAGCCGCCATCAACGGGTCAGGCGCAACAAGCCCGACCGGATTGATGCAAACGGAAGGCATCAAGACGCTTGAGCTTGCGACAAACGGAGCGGAACTTAGTTGGGATGCGATGGTCAACCTCGAGACCGAGATAGCTGCGGTGGATGCGGACACGAGCAGCATGGCGTACATCACAAACGCAAAGGCAAGGGGATTTTTAAAGCGAACCCTTAAGTCCGCAGGAGTAGCCGGGTATATATGGGACAACAACGAGATCAACGGGTACAGGGCATTTATGAGCAATTTAGTACCATCCAACCTTGTAAAAGGCTCATCGGGCGAAAAATGCTCCGCAGTATTGTTTGGCGACTGGTCCAAGTTGTGGATCATGACTTGGGGAGGCCTGGATATTGTCGTGGATCCGTACACGCTGAAGAAAAAAGGTGCTTACGAAGTGACCCTCAATGCCTACCACGACGTGTTTGTAAGACGCAAAGAGGCATTTGCGGTAATCAAAGACGCTTTGGCATGAGGATTCGGTTTTTAAGACCTGTGGCAGGATATGCGTACTCCGAGGGCATGGTAGGGGATTTGGCAGATGAGCGAGCCATCGACCTGCTGTCCAAAGGGTACGCAATACCCGAGACAAGCGAGGAGAGCGACCTCCCGCAGGATTGCCCGGTAAGGAAATTGCTGATAAAGGAAGGTCTCAATACGATAGAGAGAGTCAAATCCGCATTACCCGTGCTTGCCGACATCAAAGGCATCAGCAAGGCGACAGCGGACGAAATTGCAAAAAAAATAGAATCATGGACATAGCGCAGTGCCCTGTGACGGTCGAGGAGCTTAAAAAACAGCTGAGGATTACCACCGACGATTTTAACAGCCAGTTGGAGGTAAATTTGCTTGCGGCGGCGGAATGGTGCGAACACTATTCCGGGAGGAAAATCGGGAGCTTTGAGGATTTTCCGAAATCCTTGCACGTTGCGATTTTATTGTATGCGGCGGAGCTGTTTGAGAATCCTATCGATCATGTTTCGGAGCGCACGACGGCGGCACAAAGATTGGCAGACCCTTTGATATGGCAGGAGACTACAACATAGGATGGTTTACTGAGCCGGTTGCTTTTTTGCTACCTGTAAAGAGCGTGACGGACACAGGTGAGCGCACCGTGTCTTACTATGACGAGCGTGTACACTATTGTGAGGTAGACGATATCAAATACTCAGACGAGTTGACGCAGGAGGCATTAGCAGAGGAGCAGACGCACACGCTTAAGACGTGGACGGTTGATAAGGCATCAACAGAGTGGAGGGTGCGATACCGGGGGAACATCTACAATATCATACGCATAGAGCATCAACGTAATAATAAAACCATCTACTATATCAGGAGGACGGATTTATGCAACGAGTAAACAAAGCGTTATATGCTTTTTTGGCAAAATGGACACCCGAGGGTACAAGCGTCTATCCTGTCGTGGCGGACGAAGATGCTGTTTACCCTTATTGTGTATTCTCGTGCGACAGCTTGCTTACCAAGCGGACGAAGGATGGTATTTATTCTTACGTTTATCAATACAGCGTTGATATTTGGGGTTGCACTTTTAACCAGTCCGACAGGGTAGCCACCTCGATTATGGCTGCAAGCGAGGAGGACGGTGAGATTAGGTTTGACAACCCGACCGGGAAACTGTCCGCGACACTCATAGGGGCTGAGACGGCTTATTCGGACGGTGGCTTTGTGCAGCGTTTGACCTACGAGGTAAAGTATGAGGGGGAGGTTGTATGAGCGGATTCGAGGTAGACGATTTAGACCTTCGCAAGGTGTTGGACAGGCTGGGAGATAAAAAGACATCAAGGATGATTTTATCCTCCATGCGCAAGGGCCTAAATATCATAGCCAAGGAGACGACCCTACGTTTTAAGACAAACCGCAGGGGATTTGCCGGGAAGAAGGTAATCAAACGATCCAGGGGCGGGAAAGAAAAAAAAGTACAGTTGAAGGTGGCAAAAGTTGTTGTCAGCAACAAAGAACAAACCGCCAAAGTCCATATCATGGAGGACTACCGGGTCAAATGGTTTGAGTCCGGGACGAAAGAAAGAAAGACAAAAGGACGGAAAATATACGGGGGATACTGGAAGGGCAAGAAAAAGCTCCTACAGAGGCTTGGGAAAGGGCATCGAACCGGACGGATCAAACCGGAATGGTTTTTTAAAAAATCAATCCGGGCAAAAGAGACGGAAGCCGAGCAGAAAATGAATCAAGAGATAAAGAGAGTGTTTACGAAATTGTCAATTTAAAAAAACAGGATTATGAGCAAGACAAAAGGAGATTACATCGAGGGAAGAGACATCATGCTGTTTGTCAATAGCGGAGCAACCGAATCAAACCCGACATGGGTAAAGACAGCGGCAGCCACAAGTCATACGATTTCTTACAGCGGCGAGACCAAGGAGCGTGTGACAAAAGACACCGAAAACGGCGCATTTAGCCAAAAGAGCGTGACAAAACTGTCCTGCACCATCACTTGCGAGGCGTTAAAGACGTTTGACGCTGACATGGGATACGACACACTGTTAAAGCAAATGAAACTGCGCAAGCCAGTTAAGCTCAAATATGGCTACACCGAAAGCGAAACGGGGACATCGTATGAAGAAGGTTTGTTTGTCATCACCAACTTGGAGGAGAGTTCCCCGGCAGATGATGATGCGACTTATTCGGCAACGTTTGAAAATACAGGCAACGTAGAAACAAAACAACAGGCGTAAAAAATGAAGAAAATAGAAATCAAAGGCAAAGAATATCCGTTCCGCCTCACGGTAGGAGCGATGGTGGCATACAAACGGGAAACCGGTGAAGATTTTTCCAAGTTTGCGGGTGAGGATATGGAAAAATTAGGGGTGATTATTTATCACGGCATCAAATCCGCTTGCAAGGTGGACGGTGTTGATTTCCCATTTAATTCTGCTGACGAGATAGTTGACTATATAGGGATGCAAGAGGCGGCGGAATTGCTGGGAGGAGATGCCGAGGTGCAAGCGGACGGCGAAAAAAAAAGCTGACGATTTCCGAGCTGGTTGCCATGGCGGTAGGCAAGGCGGGGATACCGATAACGGACGTCTATGCGCTGGAGGTTGATGAGTTGTCGGAGATATTAAGGGCGTGGAGGGACAAGGAGGATGCGGAGTACAAGGACAGATGGGAGCGCACCCGTTTTTTAGCCTTGACCGCCCTCCTTCCTTACCAGAAGAAAGGGAAACGGCTAAGGCCTACGGATATCGCAAAATTCCCGTGGGATAGCACTCACGACAAAACAACTTCGGATGATCTCGAAAGAATCAGTGCCCTGTTTGGGGAGGATTAATGCTTTTAATCATCATCGTCGTCATCATCCCTGCGGAAAAGGTTACGACCGGTAATGGTCCACCAAAATTCATCGAGCAGGAAAAGAGGGAACGCAATACAGAGGCCCCACATCACAATCCCAATGATTCTTGTAAGGATAAAAATAAAAAAATCTTCCATTTCAAATTGTTTAATGTTATAAGCAAAAATAGATGAATAATCTCAGATATACAATAAAATTAGACACAAAATCAGGATTGCTCCCGCAATTAAAGATTGTTAAACAAGAGATGGACGGTGTAACCAGGTCCGTAAAGGAAGCCGGAGGGCAATTCCAAAAATTGACAAATATCTGCGACGAGCTTAAAAACATAAAATTCAGTACGATTGTTTCAAATTTTAAAGATTCAGCCGAATTTTTAGAAAAAATGAGCGCAGCCGGTGTTGAATTTGAACAGGGAATGGCAGATTTGCAAGCGATTACCGGCATCGTGGGGAGAGACCTTGAAACAATATCCAAGACAGCAAGGAGAGTAGGGAGGGAATCCGGATTAGGGGCAAAGGGTGCTGTTGATGCGTTTACTTTGTTAGCGTCTCAAATACAGATAGACAAAATAGGATTAAAGGGTTTGATACAACTGCAAAAAGAGACTATCACATTAGCTCAGGCAGGCGGAATGAGCCTTTCCGATGCTGCGACGGCAATGGCTGCAACCATCAACCAATTTGGGCTGGAGGCAAGTCATGCAAACAGGGTGGTCAACGTGTTGGCGGCTGGATCCAAGTATGGAGCGGCGGAAGTTACAGATTTGGCGCAATCCTTTAAGGTAACGGGTGCAACGGCGGCAGCGGCAGGACTGTCAGTAGAACAGACGGCAGGAGCGTTGGAGGTGTTGTCGCAAAGCAATGTAAGGGGATCTGAAGCCGGCACTGCTTTAAGAAACGTGATTTTAAAATTACAGACCACTTTGGGCATGGACTTATCGAAAATAGGGCTGGCGGATGCGCTTGATTCTCTGAAGCCGAAATTAAAAGACGTGACCTATCTTGCAAAGGTGTTTGGATCCGAAAACATAGCGGCAGCACAATACCTTATTACAAACGCAAAAGCGGTGGAAGAGATGACCACGGCGGTAACGGGTACAAGTGTTGCGCAAGAGCAGGCGGCAATAAGGACAAAAACGCATGCCGAGCAAATGAAGCGTATACAGGCAAATATAGACGATTTAAAAATTTCTGTTTTTGAATTTACCGGTGGATTATCAGGTTATGCCTCCGCATTAGGAGAGACGGCTGTGATGCTCTCGCAAAGTTTGCCTCTGTTTTTTTTAATAAAAGGCGCAATGGCTACTACTGCAAAAATCGTAGGCGGCGGGATTGTCGTTGCGTTTGTCAAGCTGACGGCTGCTGCAAAAGCCTCCGTAGGTGCCATGCAAGGTGCGTGGGTGGCTGCAAAAGCTTACTCGCTGACGGCTCAGTTTATGGTCGGTATTTTCGCGACCTTGCCGGGCAGGGTGCTTGCATTTACAAAGGCGTTGACCCTGCAAAAGGTAGCAACCTATGCGGCAGCGGCAGCACAAAAGGTGTTAAACATCGCATTAACGGCAAACCCGGTCGGGATTGTAATAGCCGGTATCACCACTTTGGTGGCAGCATTGGTAATGGCTTACAAACATTGTGAGCGGTTTAGGCGTCTTATCGATAGCTGGGTAGAGGGCTTTAAAGGCTTGGCAAGTTGGATAGGCAAGGCATGGGATGCGGTCAAAAAGTTTTTTGGATTTGGGTCGGAGATGGAGGAGACGGCGGACGAGACAGCAGAAGCCGCTTCTGCGTTTGGCGATTTGCCAGATGCGCTAAAAGCTTATCAAGATGCGCAAAAAGAGTTACTTGATGAGTTGGAGGATAAAAAAGGGACAAACCTTAACACGATAGAGGGTCTTAAGCAAAAAATAAAAAATCTTAGCGATGCACAAGAAAAGGCATCTTTGTCGCAAGCCATCAGGCTCGAAAAAGAGATAGCGTTATACAGGGAGAGGCTAAACCTCCTACAGCGGTCGATTGCCGTTGGTGCGTCAGGGCATTTAGGAGATACAAAATATAAAGAGGAGATAAAGACACCTCAAACAAGAGGCGTCTCCGCCCCACCGTCACTTGACATACCTATAAAGTTTGAAATCAGTGAGAACCAAATAAAGGAAAACCTTATGAAAATGCGGCAACAGTTTTCCGACTCGATCAAGGAGATGGTTGTCTTTTCAGGAGAGCAAATCAACGGGCTCGTCACTTCCGCTTTTGCCGGGCTGGGCGAAGCGATAGCATCCGGAAGCCCTTTGGAGATGTTAAAAAGGATGTTGATAACCGTCATGGACATGCTACAGCAATTTGGGACTGCATTGATAGCAGCCGGAGCGGCTTCGGAGGCATTAAAGGCGGTCGCCTGGTCGGGAGTGGGCGCAATCGTGGCCGGAGGCGCATTGGTGGCTGCAACGGCAGCTGCAAAGGCGGCTTTGAGCCGGGCGACAGCCTTTGCGGAGGGCGGCATCGTGAGCGGCCCGACCTTGGCACTCGTGGGCGAGTATGGCGGGGCATCAAACAACCCGGAGGTAATCGCACCTTTGGATAAATTACGCTCCCTGATTGACACGGACAGGGCTGACGGCGGTGTCGGCGAGGTGCGGTTTGAGATTAGGGGCGATGTACTGGAGGGCATTTTAAAAAAGGTAAACAACAGGAGGAGACGGACACGATGAGCATGGGCAAACGATACATAGGCGGGTTTTATTCCGTCGCCAACACCCTTTACAGGGTCGAAATCTGGCAGGAGGGTTACGGCGGTGCGGCTACCGGTGTCGCTTTTGGCGAGTCCCCGGTCACGATCGAGTGGCAAGAGGTGGACAAGTTGGAGCCGGTCATGAGCAGCAGCGCAAAGTTGCAGCTCTTTAGCGACTCGGACAGGCAGTTTGTAGACCTCTATACCATCAAGGCGGGCAGCGTGCGGATGGACGTGTACCGCAGCGGGTCGCTGTATTGGTCGGGCACGCTGGATCCCGAGCTATATGAGGAGCCGTTTGCTTACAAAGACGGCTATGTCGTGTCGTTGTCGTTTGCGGACTTTGCCATCCTCGACCGTCTCAATTACACTTTGGGCGGGTTTAGGACGCTGCGGCAGCTGTTTACGCATCTGGTCGAGTCGTCCTGCATCCGGCATAACGGCATATTTTACTACATAGGCACAAAGCTGTTTGGCACGAGCAGCGAGACGCTGATAGATGCGATAGCGGTGCAGAGCCAAAATTTTTACGACGAGGACGGCGATGCGATGAGCTTGCGTGAGGTCTTGGATGAGACCCTGCGCCCTTTTGCCCTGCATCTGATACAAAAAGGTGGCAATATCTACCTGTACGATACGGACACGCTGCTTAAAAACAAGACGGCGACAGCGGTAAATTGGAGCTCGGACGATGCGGTCCTGTCGGTCGATAAGGTGTATAATGACGTTAAAGTCACCTTTTCACCTTACGAAAAAACGGACATTTTAAAGGCTGACGTCGATGCGGACAGTGTGGGCGGCGGTCAAAAGCTGACGACATGGTTTAGTACGGCAGCGGAAGCGGACGAGATAGGTTTTTACACGCACCTCTCCGATACGGGCAAGGGCGTGGAGAAGCACGCAGACGCCAAATATTTTAAAATCGAGCCTGTTTACTCGGGGAGCAAGGAGGCAGGGGTGGCATGGACGGTGGAGACCTTTGCAAGCCGCAACTCCGGCGTGTACGTCAACTACATCAAAGAGCCTACTTACAACATAGGTGGCATTTTGCTGACGTCAGCAAAAAGGCCTTACCTGTCAAGCGTGCCGGCATCGGACAAATACAAACTCAAGTTGTCCCTGTCCATGCTTTTTGACCCCCGGTATAACCCTTTCGAGGACAGCTCGACCACCAATGAGGAGGGCAATTGGAAAGACCAGCAGAACCGGGCTAATTTTGTCTACGTGCCTTTTAAATTGACGGTGCGGAACGACAGCGGCGTAGCCCTGTACCACTATGACAACAAAGGGGTTAAAAACAGCAGCAGCTTTGCCCGTCCCGGCTCTTTGGCTTTGTGGCGGACAGGCGAAGCGTCATGGGGCGATGCGTGGCTTTGCTGGTACCAGGGCAACCGAAAAAACGAGTCGGGCATTGGAGGCTGGCAGGTAAACAAGCAGTCAATCGGCTACTATCGAGGCAACCTGCCTGCCATCTTTGACAAATTGGGCAACGGGGAACTTATCAGCTTACCCCCTGTGGGCGGTTATCTGGAGCTGCAGATAGGCACGGGCGTGGTGGCATACGACTATGGCAAAGAGATAAAAGAGTCGGTCTACTCACAATGCCGGTGGCTGCTCTACAAAGACGCCGCAATCGACGTTGTGCAGCATACAGGCTCGTCCATCTCCGCACAGGATATAGAGACAAAAGCGTGGTTGAATCGTGACGCAAAGGAGGGTCTTAAGATAGACACAAAATTAGGCTGTATGGATGAGCCGTCCCCGGCAGCGTTGGGCCAGCTGTTTAAGACATCCGACTTTTCAGCCTGCAACTCATTTTGGCGGGCTGGCAACACGGACACGTTGGAGAGGTTGATGATAGGCACTATCTATAGCCAATATGCCGAGCCGCTTAAAAAACTGGGCGGGGAGGTGGACATCTTGGCCGACTTCGGCATCTATACGGACAAGCACGAGCCGGGCAACTACATTGTTTTGGCGGAGTCGCAGGACTTGCGCAACGACACGGGCAGCATTGTGATGGTACAAGTTTTAAACGACAATTATACAGCAGTCAAATATGGGTAAGACGTACAATTATCAGGTTAAAAAGGTGGCAGCGACACCCCGTAATCAGCGGTTGACGGACGGCATACAAGCCGCAGCGGCAACCGGGGGAGCTGTATATGCCGCCGACAGCGCACCCCAATATTGGGAGTTGGTGACCGTTGACGCAAACGGCAACGCTTTGGAGGAGGCAGGTTATTACCTGAGACCTGTGCAGGGCAAGCATATTGTCGTCCCCGGGGATGTCACGGCAAACGCAACGGAGGACGATATAAACAGCTTGCCTGTCGCAGCAGACTACGCAACCACCGGGTTGTTCAGGGCCAAACAGGGCGGCGGGCTGCTTTATGACACGGCAACTAACGGCTGGTACGTCAACCCAGATTTTGCCGGGGGCGGCGGGGTTGACTTTACGGTCGGCAAAGGGCTGCAAATGTCGGTCGATAATGAGCTTAGCGTCAAGTACGGCACGATAGCCGGCACGGCTTGCCAAGGCAATGATTATCGTTTATCCAATGACCGCAAAAACCCCTATAAGCTATCTTGGAGTGGCGATGAATATGATGGCAGTGCGGAAAAGACGCTGCCGAGCTTTTTGACAGTTAATGATTTAAGTGGCTACGTCAAAAAAGAAGGAGACGACATGAGCGGTCCCCTGTTGATGACATTGACAAGATTTGGTAGCACTTACAAAATCTATATTGGTGCTAACACCAGTGGCGAAAAAAATCCTTATATCAGCATCTTTGGCAATACGTATGCTAAACTACATGTAAATCAAGGGAGCAGTAATACATCAAAATGGACTGATTACGGCTCTACTACACTTATCTGTAGTGGTGATTATCTAATCCGCACGAGCAACACGGCATCAAACGATTTTAAATTTACAGGCAAAAACTTTACAGCTCCGGGCGACGTCGTGGCGAATAGTACTACGACATCATTTACAAGTGTCGTCCCCGTTGCGGACAATACGACTTACGGTCTTGTTAAGTACGACAACTTGACAATCAAGAAAAACAGCAGCGGGCAGCTCTATTGCACCGTGCAAGGGGGCGGAAGCAGCGGAGTCGTCAAGTATTGGAGGCCATCCGTCAATACAAGCGGTGTGCTGTCATGGACGCTCAGCGAGAGCGAATCAACCCCCTCGTCCGTCAATATCAAAGGACCCAAAGGCGACACAGGGGCAACCGGGGCGAAAGGGCAAGGAGTCACTTATCAGTGGAGCGGAACTAAGCTAAGCCTTGGTACGATTAATAGCAGCGGAAATGTTAGCTGGGGGTCTTATGTGGATTTGAAAGGGCCTAAAGGAGACACTGGTAGCGGCGGAGGGTCTGTTGATTGGTATAATATCAGATATACAGTCAGAGTTTTAGCCGATCAGGGTGTTGATAGTGGCACTAATGCGTACCCGGCATTTATTACACGAGGGTGGGGTCATCAATGGTCTGTCCGAATAAATAACAGTCAAGATTATGGATGGTGGTTTGATGGGTCACAAAAGGCAAAAATAGATAATACTGGTACTTTTTCGAAAGTCTCCGATATAAGATTAAAAAGCGTGACTAAACATAAAACAAATATTGTAGAGTCACTAAACAATATAGATGTCATATACTATAAATTTATAGGTAATGATAAAAATCGTATAGGGGTAAATGCGCAGCAAATCCAAGATTTTTTACCAGAGCTTGTATCTCAATTTGACTATGATGATGACCTCGGCTTTGCTCCTTTAAGCGTTGATTACGCAACATTAGGTGCGGTAGTGGCAATCGGAGGATGTAAGGAGTTATACGCAAAATACAAGGCACAACAACAAACTATTGACGATTTGCAATCGAAACTCGCCTTGCTGATGCAGGAGGTCGAGAAATTGAAAGGAGGTGCGGCATGAACATACCTAAGACGAATATACGACAATTATATCATGTAGCTTGTACAATCGGGGAAGTAGTAAACGGCAAGCTGGAGACACGGCTATCCAAGCTGTGCACCTCCGACAGGATAAACATTTGGAGCAAATACAAGCCCGTCATCCATCATTTTACAGACCGCCCTGAGGATTGGTGGAAAGGGAGCAACTTGGACTGCGGCATCAAAATCAAGCAGCATGCGACGGCGGAGGCGTTGATTGAGTCGATTGTCAACGGGGAGCGGCAATACTCGCACAACAAGCCGGAGAACAATTACAGGCTTGGCGACTTCGCAGGGTACAACCCGACCGTCATGCCCGTGCTGCGTGACGTGCCGATGGCGGGGATACTATACCAATCCGCCACGAGCATGTCGGTGACGGCAATGTACAAAGACGGCAACTATACGGACTATGAGATACCCCCGGAGGACATCTACAACCAGCTTGACACGAAATGGTATTTCGGCTTGGCAATCAAGAGGGGCACGAAGGTCTATTGGATGACAAACAGCGAGCCCGGCAGCATGAGCGTGACCGTGCCAGTCAATGCCAACAGAGACACGATATTTACAACGGGCACTGCGCAGATGGTGGCGTTTATATCGCAATGCAAAAGACCCGGATTCTATACGTCATCCGAGGGACCGTCCAAGTTTTGTGCGATACCGATGGCGACGGTGCACGAGGTGACCATCAAGGCATCCACCATCGAGGCATCCATTAGAGGCGTGTACGCAAACGGCGTGCTGACTTACACAGTCACCGTAAAAAACACGACTGGGAGCAGCGAGATTATAAACCAGTGCGTCGCCCACGTGACGGACACGGCTGGCGACAGGGTCTATTATATCGACACGTTCGACACACCCGGCTCAATCGGGGGCAACCAGCAGTGGACGTACGAAAAGGAGCATGCGAACGAAAACCTGCCGGCAAACGGCAAGTTGGAGCTGTATATCAACAATGTGCTCAAGGCGGAATCGCATTACCTTGTGATGTATGAGTGAAATGACTAATTTTATAACGTTAAAAAAAGGGAGGAGAAAACTATGAGGGAAATCAAATTCAGCCTGTCGGAAGGCAGGTACATATCGGACACTTTTGCGGCGACTGGAACGAGCATGGCGGTAAGGGTGGAGTTTGAAAAGGCGGGCAGCTGCACGCTCATGAAGTCAATCGACACGGGGAAATTCGTCTCGTCCGCAGCGTTGCTGGGCTATGCGGACGATGTGAAGGTGGTGGAGAAGACCGTCTTGGGGGTCGTGCCCGCCCAAAACTTTTACATTGACTTCAACGCCAAAGCCGTGCCCGCAAAAATCTATGTGCTTGACGGCCCTTCCGGAGGCGGCGGAGGGGATGACGTGGAAGCCTTGAAGGCGTTAATCACGCAGCAGGGGGAAAAGATTGACGGCATCTCAAACGCAATCGGGCATCAGGGCATCGTGCTGGCATCGCACACCGGGAAGCTCGACAGCAACGGGCAAAAGGCGGACGAGATAGCCGGGAAGGTGGAGGACGTGAAGGGGGGCATGGACGCGCAGGCCGTGACGCTCGGGGAGGTCAAGTCCGCCATTGCGTCACTGGAGGGCAAAATCCAAGAGAACGACTTGGAGTCCGCATCGCTGTTTTTGGAGGTGCAGACCACCACCGTGACCAACCAGAACGGCTCTACCGACGCAGTGCCGTCCAACCGCCACATTCGCATCGTGGACGATGGGTTGAAGTGCTACACGATAGCGGAATGGAACGCCATGGCCGTTGCGGTACAATTCGACAAGTCCAAAATGCCGAAACCCGTCGGGTTTAGCATCGAGTGCAACGGCCAGAAGGTGGTACTCTACTGGCCTTACACCGGACAGACATACGATGTGACGGGCACGGAAGCAGAACCTTCCGGACAAATGCGGCACTCTATCTATGAGTACGACCAAATCACCGCAGCCACAAGCGGCAACGACACCGGAGAAGCCGCAAATGACGGGTCTATCGGCTCTTACCACAGCCGGGCATGGAGCGTGGAGGGGCAAGGTGACAATCTCGTGCTCAAGTGCGGCAACACCGGGCAGCAGTGGACGATGGCGAAAGGATGCGGCAATGTCAATGCGATGGTAGCGGACAACAGCAAAGAACGTACCCATGCGCTGTACGTGCAAAACGAGTGGATGCGGCACAGGTTTGCCGTATGCTCGGGCATAGCGACCGATTCGGCAGACGGAACGTATGCTCCTGTTACCATCCTCAATGCGGAAGGAAGCCAAGCCGCTGTCGGGGAGGACATGTATTTTTACGTAGGAGGCTCAAAGACAGGCCTGCTGGCTAAGTACAACATCAACAACAAGCACAAAGGCACTACCGCATACCTTACGGAAGCTATCCGTGATTGGATATACGAGGAGCAAAAGAAGAATGGGGTAAACATGAACGACACAGGCATCAATTCTGGAAGCAAACCCCTGCTCGTGTCAGGGGCGAAAGGGGCGGAAGCCGTTGCCGTAGGTGGATTTTGGTACATCATCACCCCTTACATAAGCAATCCGGGGCAGAGCGCAAAAGAAAAAAACGTTATCGACTCCCCTATCGCCTATTATGCCAACGGGGAGGACATAAAAAGGGGCAATGCCGTTGTTTTTATACCGAACGAAAGGGTTTTATATCCGTATTGGACAAACAGGAGCATAATATCCGGATTAATTTCGTACCTTCGCAGCAAGGAGGGGAGGAGCGACATACCGACAATACGAACCAGTTGGGTTTGGTCGGTTGTGCGTTGCGGCTCGTCGAATGCGTGGTCCGTGACCGTGGACGATGGCTACGTGGTCACGTACTACACGTGGTTCAGGCCTTACGTTGCGCTCGCCTCCGCTTTATGACGGCAAAGCCGTCCTCCGTCCGTGCGGACGCACGGGCAGGAAACCAAAACAAAAAAAGAGAGAATTAATTGATTGAATTTGTTAAACCATTTAAACATTTGAGTTATGAAGTTAGGGAAAAGAAGAGAGGACGGGGAGCTGGAAATAACGGAAGTGGAGAAAGGAAGGGAAGTGTACGGGCAACGCTCGGAACGTGAACTGCTTGCCGCCGGCTACAAGCCCGTCTGCGAAATCGAAGCACCGGAGGGTGCGTCCACGTTTCACTACAACGACCTGCCCAACTGCCATATCCAGGAGTGGGACACGCCTGTTGACGATGCGGACGGAGGACGGGAAATTGGTGTTTGAGTTCAATGAGATTAAATGAGGAGGGCGGAGATGGAAGACATACAATTCACGGGCAAGTTTTTCGTGGTGACATCCATACTGTTTTTTATCCTGATAACCCCACTGTTTTTCATCGCTTTCGACTTTTGGGCGGGGACGAGGAAAGCCAAGCAGAGGGGCGAGCGGATAGTGTCGGACGGTTGGCAAAGGACGGTGCGCAAGATAGCCCGCTACTACAATGCGCTGCTGGCGTTGGTGGTGGTGGACGCAATGCAGATGGCGAGCATCTGGTATTTGCAGGAGTTTTACGGGTGGGGCATACCGGTTTTCCCGGTCGTCACCCTGTTGGGGGCGATGGGCGTGGCTGCGATAGAGGTCAGAAGCATCTATGAGAAAGCGGAGGACAAGGAGAAGCGGGAGTTGAGGCAAGTCACCATGCTTGCGGCCGAGATAGCCAAGCACCGGACGAACCCGGACGAGATAGTGGAGAAATTGGCGGACTTTTTAAACAAAAACAACAATGAGACCAAATAAGAAATTACCAAGGGGGCTGCGGTTGTGCAACCCCTGCAACATCCGTATCAGCACGGACAAGTTCCTCGGGGAGGTGCAACCCTCCTCGGACAAGGCTTTCAAGGAGTTTGAGCGCAACGCATACGGCTACCGTGCCGCATTCCGTGTGCTGCTGACCTATATCACACGCTACCACGTCAACACCGTGAGGGGCATGATCGCCCGATTCGCACCCGCCACGGAAAACCATACGGAGGCGTACGTCAACACGGTCGCACAGCGTGCTGCCATCGACCCGGACAAGGAGCTGAGGACGGTGGACAAGGAGGACTTGATAAGGATGGTGGCGGCCATGTCTTACGTGGAAAATGGTGTCGAGGCGGACATACACGAGGTGGTTGACGGTTGGATCCTGGTAAACGAGTGCCCGTCATGACAAGGTTGTGGTTGTTTTTGCCCATGCTGTTGCCGTTGCTGGCCGGGTGCACGAGGGTGCAGTACGTGCCCGTGGAGAGCGTCCGCACCGACAGCGTTTTTGTTTACCGCAACGTCACGTCCGCTTTGACAATCAAGGACAGCGTGTATATAGACAAGACACGGGACACGGTAAGGGTGGTGATATACAAATACGTGGGGGAGCGATACAGCAAGACGGACACGGTGTATATCAACAAGACGGATTCGGTTGCCGTGCCCTACCCTGTCGAGAGGGAATTGGGCAAATGGGAACAGGTAAAGATGGACTACGGAGGCAAGGCTATCGGGCTGCTTGCCGTGGCCGTGGCCGTCTATATACGGGCTAAGGTGATACAAAATCGTAAATAACAGGAGGTAACACATGGAAAGGGGGCGACAAAAAGATGCCCCGTCCGCAAATCCACAAGGCGACATTCTTTTGCGAGGATATGGGCTGCGCAATCTGTTTCAGGGGCTTTTACCTTAAAAACAGGGGCGCAGCCCTTTTTGTTCACAAGAGAGTGTTAAAAAAAATGAAGGAAGTGCGAAGATTTTACAAAGAAGTGGTTGAAGCCGTATGCGAGGAGCTGGAATTGGACCCCGTGACGGCTTTTTCGACAAACAGGGAGAGGTGCGTGGACGCAAGGGGACTGATCGTGTGCCTGCTGGCAAAACGCATCCCGGACGGGCTGATAAGCGCACTGACAGGATTGACGAGGCAGGCTGTCAACAGGCTCAAAAACATATACCCGGAGCGGATAGAGCACAGCTTTTACCTGTTAATGGCGTTCCGAAACGCAAGAAACAAGGTAGCAACGCACTCGCAATGAATAATTTACATATCAATCCCATATTGCCCAACTTTGTAATGCGGTCGATATTGGCCGTAATTCTTAAACATCAAAAAATATGGAAGCGGAAAAGATTATTTGTTGTGACGGAGGACGGAGCAACGACGCATTGGCCTATGCGGCTATGGCGAACAAGAACAACGACCCCATGGCGATGGCTGCAATGATGAACGGCGGAATGAACAATTGGAACAATTCCCCTTGGATGTACCTGATTTTTCTTGCATTGTTCGGAGGCAACGGGTTCGGGTTCGGCAACCGTGGCGGCTTGCAGGGAGCGGAAATCCAAGACCAGATCCAATCTTTGCGCAGCCAGATTGCCGACAACCACAACAACGACCTTGCGATGCAAGCCATACAGGGCAACGCAACGGCAATCGGGCAATTGTCCCAAAACCTAAATTGCGACTTCAACCAGCTGCAAACAGCAGTATGCAACATCCAAAGCGCAATCCAACAGGTAGGAGGTCAAATCGGCTCCAGCGTGGAAAGGGTCATCAATGCTGCAAACTTGGGCGATACTAACATCATCCAGCAGTTAAAGGACTGCTGCTGCCAAACCCAACAAAACATCATACGGATGGGTTATGAAAACCAGCTCGGGCAAAAGGACATCATCAACGGCATCCAACAGGGATTCGCCTACACCAACACCGGACTTGAGAGGGGATTCAGCAACATCGGATTCCAATTGTCGTCCATGGCTTGCGACCTAAAGACCAACGCAAATGCCAACACGCAGCGCATCATCGACACGCTTAACAACCACTGGCAGGAGGACTTGCAATTGCGGCTGAACCGTGCCGAAAGGGAATTGTCCGAACAGCGCATGATAGCAGCCCTTTCCCCTGCTAAAACGACCACCGCTTGACAAAATGCGGATTACCGGCTACGAGGAGGGGGATTGCCTCTCCTCTTTTCATAGGATTTAAAAACAAGGATTATGATATTTAAAGACATCAAAAGCGGCTATCCGGTCTATATGCTCGACCGGGGGAAGATGGAAGCCGTGACAGGCAAGGTGGTGGGCGTTTCCGGTCCACGGTACATGCAGATGCAGGGCATACAGCAGACGCAGATAGTCGTTGACGTCACGATCGAGACGGAGGGGGTATCACGGCAATACGCCATCCCCGAATCCCTCAGTGTCTCTTATGCGGGCGACTTGGTGCTGTCCACCGACCGTGAGGGCGTATTGAGGGAGGTGGAGGCCCTTAAAGGCAAGAGCGTTGACATCGTCAACTCCATCGACAAGCACAAAGCGACAATCGAGAGCTGCGACAAAATTTTGCAGGAGTGGAATCCGGCTTTTGCGGAGCGGAGAAAACAGGAAGAGAGGATAACGGGATTGGAAAGCAAGGTGGACAAGATAAGCGACATGCTGTCCTCCTTTTTGTCGGAATTTAAAAAGTAAAACCATGGGTGTATTTATCATATTAAAAGGGAGATGCCGCCATTTTGACGAGGCGGAGGCGAAGGAAGCCGTATCACGGATTTGTTACACAGACCGTGACGGGCAGAAGAGGGAAGGCGCACACTGGACGAAAGAACAGGTGACGGATGCGACAAACGGGATGAAGTTCCGGGAAGGCGTGACGGACTGGGACAAATACGTAGCCTTTAATGCCGGATATGCCGACTTTTGCCGTGTATTGACGGACGAGCTCGTATTAAGGGCTTCGCACGCCTTTTATTTTGCCGACGAGGATGCGCCGGAAAATAAGGTTTGGATTTATATGCGGTGCATGCAACAAAGATGAACAAAGGGCGAGTTTCCCCGCCCTTTCTGGTTTGATTTCGTTTCAATCCACAGCCGTGTGGCTGACATGCCATTTCTGACGACACAAATATAACAACATATATTATACATTGTACTTGTTTGCCATGATATTTAATACTATTTCAGCATTTGCCCCCGAATAATTTAATAAAACTTAAAAGCATGAATTTATTTGATTATTGTTATACGTATATCAA
>ERZ1026860.406-NODE-406-length-30079-cov-22.543399_pt1 | contig 30079 bp, 35 predicted proteins | sample MGYA00380160_ERZ1026860 | MGnify/ENA primary metagenome ERZ1026860 (study PRJEB33269, sample SAMEA4719796) | human gut metagenome | biome: human-associated habitat; feature: organic feature; material: feces | place: Cameroon | collected 2013-10 ... | reverse complement strand
CCGTCGATATGGTCAAGCAGTCCCCGGCGCTGAGCAAGCGGATCAAGATCATTCCGTCCATGAAGCGCATGGTGTACCAACCCACCGGCAGTATCTATCAGGTACTGTCCTCGGAGGTGGCCACCAAGCATGGCTTGAACGTCAGCGCCTGCATTTTCGACGAGCTTCACACCCAGCCTACCAGAGCTCTTTATGACGTAATGACCCAAGGCTCCGGCGATGCGCGAAAGCAGCCGCTGTGGTTCTTTTTGACGACCGCAGGCACCGACCGCAACAGCATCTGCTGGGAGGTACACCAGAAGGCGCTGGATGTGCTGGAAGGCCGAAAGGTCGATCCGCGTTTTTATCCGGTTATCTTTGGCCTTCCGGATGACGCGGACTGGACGAGCGAAGCGAATTGGTACAAGGCCAATCCCTCCCTTGGACACACCATCACCATCGATAAAGTCAGGGATGCGTTCCATAAGGCACAGGAAACGCCTGCCGACGAGAACCAGTTTCGTCAGCTTCGCCTGAATCAATGGGTAAAGCAGAGCATTCGCTGGATGCCCATGGACAAGTGGGACGAGTGCGGCGGCGTGGTTGACCCCTATCAGCTGGAAGGCCGCGCCTGCTATGCCGGGCTTGACCTGTCCAGTACCTCCGACCTGACGGCGCTGGTGCTGGTATTCCCACCCAGCGATGATGACGAGCCGTATACCGTTCTGCCGTACTTCTGGCTTCCGGAGGAAACCTTGTCCTTGCGTGTTCGGCGCGACCATGTGCCGTATGACCAGTGGGCAAAGCGTGGTTTCATCCACACCACCGAGGGCAATGTCGTTCACTACGGGTATATCGAGCAATTCATCTGCCAGCTGGGCGAGCGGTATAACATCCGGGAGATCGCCCATGACTGGTGGAATGCCACCATGATGGTGCAGACGCTGGAGGACGACGGCTTTACGATGGTGCCCTTTGGTCAGGGGTTTAAGGATATGTCGCCTCCGACGAAGGAATTGATGCGCCTTGTTCTGGAGCACAAGCTGTGCCACGGCGGACATCCGGTGCTCCGCTGGAATATGGACAATGCCTATGTGCGTACCGATCCGGCGGGCAACCTGAAGCTGGACAAAGAAAAATCCACCGAAAAAGTGGACGGTGCGGTGGCACTGGTGATGGCGCTGGATCGGGCGATGAAGAACTTAAGCGGCGGCGATTCCATCTATAACCATCGCGGGTTTATCGTATTGTGAGGTGCCAAATGCCAAGAAAGCCGAAACGTCCCTGCCGGTATCCGGGATGCCCGAACCTGTCGGACGGGGTGTACTGCGAGGTGCATCGCGTCCTGTTTGCACGGGAGAACGCCGCCAGCCGGGGATATGGCAGCCAGTGGCGCACAGCCCGCGCACGGTTTCTCCGCCGCCATCCGCTGTGTGCGGAATGTATGAAGCATGGTAAGCTCACGCCCGCCACCGTAGTTGACCATATCATCCCGCACAGGGGCGACAAGAAGCTGTTTTGGGACGAATGCAACTGGCAGTCCCTTTGCGAAAGCTGCCACAACCATAAGACCGGTAGCGGTTTGTGAGGTGACAAGATGAAAAATGATGCTATTTCATCCAAGAAGAAACCTGCCGTGCAAAAGCCGCAAGGAAAACGAAAATTCCGCTGGCGGTCATCCTATCGGGATCAGCCATATGGCGGCGTTACCCGTATCATCAACGTGTATCGCGGCGGGAGTATGACTCCAAAGTAACAGGAGGAAAGCATGAAGAATCCATTTTCATATCTGTTCCGGGCGCGGGACAAGCCCCAGAATGCAGTATCCGCTGCGCCCAGCTTTTACTTCGGTATGAGCGGTTCCGGCAAGTCGGTCAGCCCCAGCTCGGCCATTCAGGTTTCTGCCGTTTACGCCTGCGTGCGCGTGATTGCCGAAACCATCGCCAGCCTGCCCTTTCATGTGTACGAAGCCACGGATGAAGGCAGCCGGAAAGCCGTGGAGCACCCACTATACCGTCTGCTTCACGACGAGCCTAACCTTGAAATGACCTCGTTCATCTGGCGGGAAACCATGCTGACGCACCTGCTGCTCTATGGGAACAGCTACTGCCAGATCATCCGCACGGGCCGCTCCAAAATCGACAGCCTGTATCCGCTGCTCCCAGATCACATGGAGGTGGACAGGGACAGCAAGGGCAATTTGACCTACACCTACACCACCAGCGACGGTAAGACATGGGCGCTTGATCCCACCGAGGTGCTGCATGTGCCCGGTCTCGGCTTTGACGGCGTTGTCGGGTACAGCCCCATTGCGCTGGAGAAAAGCGCCATCGGCCTCGGCATCGCTGCCGAGGAATACGGCAGTAAGTTCTTCTCCAACGGTGCCAGGCCATCGGGTATCCTGACACACCCGAACACCGTCAAAGACCCGGCTGCGCTGCGGGCCAGCTGGAATGCTGCCTATGGAGGCTCCGGCAACGCAAGCCGCGTGGCTGTGCTGGAAGAGGGAATGTCCTTCGTTCCGCTGAGCCTGCCCAACAACGAGGCGCAGTTCTTGGAAACGAGGAAATTCCAAGTTTCTGAAATCTGTCGCATCTTCCGTGTGCCGCCGCACATGATTGGCGATCTTGACCGGGCGACCTTCTCCAATATCGAGTCGCAGAACATCTCCTTTGCCGTCCACACCATCCGGCCATGGCTGGTGAGGATTGAACAGGCCATCAACCGCGCTCTTTTCCCGGATAACGAAAAAGCCGGGAGCCCCGGTGGCAGGCGCTTTTATGTGCAATTCAACCTGGACGGCCTCATGCGGGGCGATTACAAATCCCGCATGGAAGGTTACGCCATCGCCCGGCAGAACGGCTGGATGTCCACCAACGACATCCGGGAATTGGAGAATCTGAACCCGGTTTCCGAGGAGGAAGGCGGCAACGCCTATCTGGTCAACGGAAACATGATTCCCATCAGCCTTGCAGGTCTGGGCGTGCTCATGGGGCTTGCTATTCAAAGCGATCAGGATACCAGTCAAGATAACGCGCAGGATGCGCCTGCGGAGGAATCTCCGCCTGAAGATAATGGGCCGCCCCAGCGCGGCAGGAGGAAAAGTAAATGAAGAAACGCTTCTGGAATTGGGCCAGAGACGAAACCAACCCGGAGGAGCGGACGCTGCTTCTGGAGGGGCCGATTGCGGAGGAGAGCTGGTATGGGGATGAAGTGACCCCTGCCGCGTTCCGGGAGGAGCTGTTCTCCACAGACGGCCCCATCGTTATTTCCGTCAACTCGCCGGGCGGCGATACCATTGCCGCTTCGCAGATCTACACCATGCTCCGGGAATACCCCGGCGACGTGACGGTGAAGATCACCGGCATTGCAGCCAGCGCGGCATCCGTCATCGCCATGGCGGGCACCAAGGTCTGTATGAGCCCCACGGCCATGATGATGATCCACAACCCCTTCACCATCGCCATGGGCGACAGCGAGGAAATGCGCAGGGCGGGTCAGCTGCTGGATGAGGTCAAGGAAAGCATCATCAATGCTTACGAGCTGAAAACCGGCCTGTCCCGCACCCGCATCGGCCATATGATGAACGACGAAACATGGATGAATCCCTTAAAAGCCAGAGAGCTGGGCTTCTGCGATGAAATTCTCTTTTCGGAGAACGAGCCGCAGGAGACGGGAGAATCCATGTTTTTTTCGTCCGCCAGCGTGCAGCAGCGCGTGATGAACAGCCTGCTGGAAAAGGTACAAGCCGAAAAGCCCGCATCCTCTGCTGATCAGCCTGAGCCGCGCACCAGCGCATCCGCGCTTACCGACCGGCTGGATCGGCTGAAATACGACTATTGACTGGAGGAAAAAACACATGTCTATGAATGAAATCCGCGCTATGCGCGAAAAGCGCGTCAAGCTGTGGGAGGCCGCCAAGGCGTTTGTGGAATCCCGCAAGGACGCGAACGGCACCCTGTCCGCCGAGGACAGCGCCACCTATGACCAGATGGAAGCCGACGTGATCCGCATGGGCAAGGAAATCGAGCGGCTGGAGCGTCAGGAGGCGCTGGATCTGGAATTTGACCGTCCCACCGCTCGTCCCCTGACGGACAAGCCCATCGCGCCCGAAGGCAAGGCTGAAAAGACCGGCAGGGCTTCGGATGCGTATAAGGCTGCCTTCTGGCGCACCATGCGCGATAAGGCTGTGCCGCACGAGGTGCTCAACGCTCTGCAGGTGGGCACCGATTCCGAGGGCGGCTATCTCGTGCCGGACGAGTATGAGCACACCCTGATCGATTCCCTTGAGGAGGAGAATATCTTCCGACGCTTTGCCCACATCATCCGCACCAGCTCCGGCGACCGCAAGATTCCTATTGTGGTATCCAAGGGCACGGCCAGCTGGATTGATGAAGAGGCCGCCTATCCGGAGAGCGACGACGCTTTTGGCCAGACCTCCATCAGCGCCTATAAGCTGGCGACGATGATCAAGGTCTCCGACGAGCTGCTGCACGACTCCGTGTTCGACGTGGCTTCGTATATCGCCCGCGAGTTTGCCCGCCGCATCGGCGCTGCCGAGGAGGAAGCCTTCTTCACGGGCAATGGCACCGGCAAGCCTACCGGCCTGCTTCATACCACGGGCGGCGCGGAGGTGGGTGTGACCGCCAAGAGCGCCACGGCGCTGACCTTCGACGAGGTCATGGATCTGTTTTACAGTCTCCGCGCGCCGTATCGCCGCAGCGCCGTGTTCCTGACCAACGATGCGACCATGAAGGCGCTGCGCCAGCTGAAGAACGGCAACGGCGATTATATCTGGCAGCCCAGCGTAACGGCGGGCACGCCCGATACCATCCTGAACCGTCCGGTCTACACCTCTACCTTCATGCCCACTATCGCGGCGGGGGCCAAGGCCATGGTATTCGGGGACATGAATTATTACTGGATTGCCGACCGGGAAGGCCGCAAGTTCCAGCGGCTCAATGAATTGTACGCCCCGACCGGTCAGGTGGGCTTCCTTGCCTCCCAGCGCGTGGACGGCAAGCTCATTCTCCCCGAAGCGGTCAAGGTGCTGCAGATGAAGGCGGCGTAAGGAGGGATGAAGGATGATGAAAGCTGATCCTGAAAAGGACGTAACCCGGAATACCCACAATTACTTTGCGCACGGCGGCAACGAACTGGTCATTGGCGGCAAGCTGACCTTCCTGCCCGGTGCGACCATTGAGGGCGGTGACGATCTGTTAGGTCAGTCGGAACCCGCTGCGCAGATCGCCTATATTGCCGACAGCGAAGCAACCACCATTGCCGCCCTGAAGGACGACTTCAACGGCCTGCTGGCCGCTATCCGCAACGCGGGCCTGATGGTCACCAGCAAGTGAGGCGGCACCAATGATCATTTCCGTGGATGAGGTGAAAACCCACCTGCGCATCCAGTACGACGATGAGGACGCTTATCTGGAAAGCCTCATTAAGCAGGCTCAGGCAACGGCTGAGGATTACTGCCGCGTGCAGTTTTCTGAGCCCGCGCCTGAGCCTGTTCGTCTGGCCGTCCTGCTCTTCGTCAGCCACTACTATGAAAACCGGGATAACCCGGATCGAGCCATGTACGCCACCATGCGCATTGCCTTTGAAAACCTGCTCTATCCCTACCGCGATCCACAGAAGATGTTCTAAGGAGGTGACCGTGCTTGCGCGGCTATAAAAACTTTGAAGCCAATCCGCATCCCGGCAGTCTCCGGCATCTGGTGGAGATCGGGTACACGGAGAACGCCATCAATGAAAACGGCTTCCCGGAACCCACCGATCACGTCCTGTGCAAGGTATGGGCAGCGGTCACAGACGCTGGCAACCAGCACTACCGCAGCGCCGACATGATGAATACCGAGGCCGTGGTGAATTTCACCATTCGCTATCGTTCGGACGTTGTGCCCGGTATGTGGGTGCGGTTTCGGGGCAAGAAGTGGTTCATTTCTACCTTGGGCGAGTACGGCTTCCGCAATACCTATCTGGGTCTGAAAGCCTCCATCTCCGAAGGGGTGAGCGGCTGATGAAGCAGGTGCAGGACGCGCTGAAAAACATCGGCATCCCGGTCATGGCGGGCGTGTGGCGAGCGACGACTCCCAGCCAGAACCCACCTTTGCAATATGCCGTGTACTCCACCACCATGACGGAGGCCAGTCATCAGGACGATCAGGTGACCAGTTACCGCACCTTCGTGTACCTGAATTTGTGGAGCGATATCGATCCCACCGAAATGGCGAATCGTATCCGGCAGGCCATGTACGCGGCGGGCTTTTCCATCGTGGAGGAAAGCGACCGGGGATACAACCAGCCGGAGTACGACACCGCCACCCGGCAATACGCCGTGCAGTGGACGTGGTGCCTGAGAACGGAGGTGCCGTATGCCCCTTGATACGGATGGCTTTGATAGTCTTATGACAGACATCGCGGGTATGGCCAGCCGCATGGACGCGGACGGCGCGGGCGCTTCCGTGGCAAAGCGCATTCTGGAAGCTGCCGCCGTGCCCATCTACGAGCAGATGAAGGCCAACGCTTCCAGCGACCCCAAAATCATCACCGGCGTACTGAACCGCTCCATCCAGACCGGCAAGGTACGCAAGCGCAGGTACAGCGGCAGGAGCATCACCATTGGCGTACACCGCAAGGAGGAGGGCGCATACTACGCCCCGCCTGTAGAGTACGGCCATGGCGGCCCGGCTCCCGCGCCTGCGCATCCTTTTATCCGTCCCGCTTATGACACCCATTCGGATGAAGCCTATGAGATCATCCGGGACGGGCTGCGGGACGCTATCGACCAACTCTAAAGGAGGATTATACACATGGCAACGCCTACCGCTTCCCCGCAGGTTTCCTCGACGGTCGGCCTGAAAAACGTGGTCATCGCGCCGCTGACCAAGGACACCGAAACCGAGCACACCTATGGTGCGCTTCAGCTGATGGCGGGCGCAATTGAAGCGTCCATCACCCCTGAAAACGCCGATCCGGACGTACAGCACGCCGACGACGTGGAATTCGACGTACTGTACCCCGATCCTGAACTGACCTTCAAGACCAAAATGGCCGATGTGCCGCTGGCCATTCAGGAAATGGTCTTTGGCAACCAGATCGACGACAACGGCGTGCTGGTGCGCACGGCTTCCGACCGTCCGCCTTACTTCGCCGTGGGCTTCAAGTCGGAAAAGTCGGACGGCACCTTCCGCTACGTCTGGCTGTTCAAGGTCAGAGCCAAGCCCGTCACGGAAAACTACGCCACCAAGGAAGGCACGAATGTCACCCGCCAGACCGGCGAAATCGAATGGACGGCCATTAAGCGCACCCACGATAACCGCTATCAGGCGGTGGCGGACGAAGGCCAGAACGGCTTTACCGCTGAAAAGGCCGCCACCTTCCTGACGGAGGTGTACGAGCCGACCTTTACCGCGCCCGGCCCGTAACAACAAACCATTTCAATCATGCACACCGCTGTCGGCTCATCCCCGGCAGACGGTGTTTTTTGATGCAAGGGAAAATACGTAAAATCGCCCGCGTGAGCAAGGCTTTGATGCTTTGCAGACTTTGGCGGTTGTGCAGGCGGGCTCAGCCCGCTTTTTATATGGAGGTGAACCTTTTGTCCTTAGAGGCGCTAAGCCGAAACGGCCACAACCTGCAGCTGCGCGAGTTTGAATGCGCGGGGCCGTACCAGATTCCCGTCATTCAACCTGTGCCCGCTGCGGAGAAGGTTCGCTGGATTCCTTTCAACAGCGCCCGGACGGACGCGCTGCGCGGGGCGCACGGGGTTCACTTCTTCATCGACGATTACCTGTTCGAGCGCTGCTGGAATGACCCTGACCGGTATGCCAAGCTGCTCGGCGAGTTTCGGGCGGTGCTTTCGCCGGATTTCAGCCTGTTCACGGATTACCCGCCTGCGGTTCAGATCTACAACCACTGGCGAAAGCATCTTCTGGCCGCCTTTTGGCAGCAGATGGGCCTGACGGTGATCCCGTCCATCTGCTGGAGCGACGAGGACAGCTTCGCTTGGTGCTTTGACGGCGAACCCATCGGCGGCACTGTGGCTGTGTCCTCTATAGGGACACAGAAAGCGCCGGAGGCAAGGCGGCTGTTTCTGCTGGGCTACAAAGAAATGCTTGCCCGGCTGAAGCCTGAAAAGATCATCTTCTTCGGCGACGTGCCAGAGGGCTGCACCGGCAATATTGAGAGGCACACTTCCTTCCACGCTGGACTTGCGCACGCGCAGGAAAAGAGGTAATGTGATGGGAGGAAGAGGCGGACATAGTCACAGGATGACTGCCGGTCGTGGAGCCAGCGCCATTGATCGACTGACCAGCATCACGCAGCTGAACAGTTGGCTGCGAAATCAGGACTGGTTCCGGCCCGGTAGCTATATTTCTCTGAATGGCGTAGATCTTGAAGCGGCGCGTGGTATTGCGAAAGCCTATCAGCAAGTTTTTGAACGCTATCCCCTGCTGAAGGGCTTTTTCAGCGGAGTCAAGTCTTTTGATCTCGGCAGTGGTACTTATGCAGATTGCAATCTGGCGACCGGCCAGATTCGCGTCAGCAACACCATGTATCGGCGTTTGACGGAGCTGGAACGCTCTTATGCCCGCGATATTCGCGCAAATTGGCATCCTGCCGGTACGGATTGGGCGGCCATTCTGACACACGAAATCGGCCATGCGATTGACGGCTATATTACGCAGCACAGTGAAGGCGGTCTATTTTTCCATGACTGGCATCGAAATTCAAGCGAGCTGCAGGCGAAGATCGCCGACAAGCTGCATGTGGGTACGTCCGCAGCGGATATTGCCCGCCAGCTTTCCCGCTACGGGGCTACCAATACGCTGGAGTGGTTTGCAGAGTCCTTTGCAGAGGGAATGCGCTCTGAGAACCCAAGACCCATGGCACGGGAATTCATGCTGGAGCTGGACAAGATTTTAAGGAGGCTGAGATAAATGTCTATGGCAACGCCACGCTATTACGATGATCCGGATTTTCAGAAATGGTATGACTTTGAAACGGGTCAATTCAAAGAGGGCGCACCGGAGGAATTGATCGAAAAGGTCAAAGCGGAAGACGAAGAACGCAGGCTGGCTTATGAACAGGCGCTGCGAGACGGCTTCATTTTATAAGAGGAGGAAATCGTATGATCAGCTGCACCCTGAACGGGAAGAAATACGCCGTTGACTTTGTGTCCGGACGCGCCCTGCGGGAAATGGAGCCCGCCGCCCAGATGTATGGGCGCATCGTGGCCATCACCAATGCCGCGCTCAAGGGCGAGGTGCCGGAGGACGCGAAGAACCTGTCCATCGGCGAGGCACTGGACGTGATGATCCGCTGGTTCTGCCTGCTGTTCGGCAATCAGTTCACCCCGGACGACGTGCTGGACTACTACCCGGTGGATCGCATGATGCACGACATTGCGCTGGCGCTCATGGCGGTTCAGACGCAGACTACGGAGATTCTGGACGAGTTCCCTACGAAGGCGGCGAAGATGGAGGAAGCGGAGACGCTTCAGTCCTGACGCTGCCTGATTTCATTTATTCCACCTATAACAGCCTGCTGGAAGGCGGCTGGCGCATGAGCGAAATCGACGGCATGGATATGCTGGGGTTCCTCCGCGTCCGGGCTTGGAACGCCCGAAAGGAAAAAGAGAAGAAGCAACCGCGCCATGCCTATATCGATCAGGTGTGGCAATCCCTGAAACCGTGAGCAACCGCCCACGGATTTTTTGTTTATCGAGGTGAGTACCAATGGCTGAAACCCTCCGCGACCTTGTAGTATCGCTGTCCCTGCAAACGGACAATTTTACCCGGAACATCAAGTCCGTCAATAAGCAGATCGCTGAGGCGGAGAGCCAGTTCAAGCTGGCGGCCTCCGGCGTGGAGGGCTTTGAACGCAGCGCCACCGGCCTTGCCACCCAGCTCTCAACGCTGGAGCGCCGCCTGTCTTTGCAGAAGGATGCAGTAACGCAGTATGAGCGGGCACTGTCGGCGGCGAACGATCCTCCACCATTCAGGTACAGCAGATGGTAGTACGGGATGAACAGGATATCCGCTCACTGGCGGTTGAGATTGCAACGCTGACCAGACGGCAGCAGCGCGGAAAGGGGCTGAGAATGGCATGAACGACTGGTTCTCATGGAATGGTGTGAAATGCACGGAATACGGCATTCATGCTTTGGAACAGCCGCCGATCACCATTCCCGCAGAACGTGCAACGTTTACCAATATCCCCGGCAGACCGGGCAGCCTGACGACGCTGGAAGGAGACGACATTTATGACGATCTGATTCTGACCGCGCAGTGCATGATTTCCGATCCGGGCAATATTCGCAGCATCGCTTCCTATCTGAAGGGAAGCGGGAAAGTCGCCTTCGCCAACAGGCCGGGCGGCTTTTATCATGCCTGTATGGCGAACCAGATCGAGTTTTCCAAAATCCTGCGCAATCACGAAAACCAGGCCTTCACCGTCAATTTTCGCTGTCAGCCCTTCTGGTATCAGGAGAATGTGCCGGAGATCACTGTAACGACCTCCGGCACATTCATCACCAACCCCGGCAGCGTGTTTTCGGAACCGGTCATCACGATATACGGCTCCGGTGAAATCACCCTTATGGTGGGCATGACCATTGTGGAACTGGATGGCATTACGGACAGCATTACGCTGGATACCACGCTCATGGAAGCCTATAAGGACACAAGTAGCATGAATGGCTGCATGAGCGGCAACTTCCCGACGCTGCTGCCGGGGCAGAACGCCATTAGCTGGACGGGCAACGTGACGAAGATCGTCATTCAGCCGAATTGGAGGTATCTCTGATCCCTCTGATTGCTGATTTTACTTCAGTGTGTTATAATCTGATCGATAAATCGGGATTTGAAGAAGTGCAAGAAAAGTCGAGAATGCTTCCGTTCCTTCCGCTATAATGGCTTTGTCAGGGGGGATGATAAAGTGACGGAAAAGATTTTGGCAGTTCAACAAATGCAGGACTATATCGCAGCGCATCTTTCAGAAAAGATCACTCTGTGTGGCCTTTCCCGCGCAGCCGGATATTCTCCTTTTTATTGTGCACGAATATTTAAGGAGTTGACGGGACTTGCACCGGCGGATTACATCAGACGGCTTCGATTGTCCGGCTCGGCATTGCGGCTGCGTGACGAACAGTGCAAAGTGATTGATATAGCTTACGATTTCGGCTATGACAGCGTCGATGGTTATCAACGGGCATTTCGCAATGCGTTCGGCTGCAACCCCTATGAATATGCCAAATCTCCTATTCCTCTCCCACTTTTCACCCCCTACGGCGTTAAATTCAAAACACTGTGGAAGGAGCAAAAATCAATGGAACACATTGCAAATGTCTTTATTCAAGTAGTTGAAAAACCGGAACGCAAGGTTATCATCAAGCGAGGAAAAACGGCAAAAGATTATTGGAGTTATTGCCAGGAGGTAGGCTGTGATGTCTGGGGTATTCTCACCAGCATGAAATCTCTTTGCGGAGAACCGGTTTGTCTGTGGTTGCCGGAGAAATATCGGAAACCGAACACATCTGAATATGTGCAGGGCGTTGAGGTAACAATGGACTACATCGGCATGATCCCGGATGGGTTTGATGTCATCACCTTGCCTGCGGCAAAATACTTGATGTTCCAGGGAGAGCCGTTCAAGGAGGAGGATTATTGCCAAGCGATCGAAGCGGTGCAGCTTTCAATGGAACGATACGATCCATCAACAATCGGATATGTATGGGATGAAACAAATCCCCGTATTCAGCTGGAGCCGCGAGGCGAAAGAGGATATATCGAACTGAGAGCGGTTCAATAACTCTGGCAAATTCCTGTTTCTCTTTTGAGCGTCCGCCGACTGGTTGGGCGCTTTCTTTACGGCCTGAAAGAGGTGATTCCCATGATCTGTGTATATCCCGCCGACTGCACCGACTTTTCGAATAATGGTCTTGGCGCGGTTTCGCCCATGTCCTGCACCGTAACCGAAACCCTGAACGGCGAGTGGGAGCTTACGCTGGTGCATGACATTGACGAGCGCGGCAAATGGACGCGACTTTCGGAGGGCTGCATCCTCCGTGCGCCTGTGCCCGCCGCCATGACTCCACGCGTTGATCTGGTGACCCAGCAGTACCAGACCAGCACCTACGATGTGCAGATCTATAAGATCACCACGAAAAGCGGCCCGCTGCATCTGCGCTCCGGTACGGGAACAAATTACAAGATTCTTGGAAAGTACAAAAAGGGCCGCGAGGTGATCGTGCTGAACAAAACCACATCCAGCTGGTATGAGGTGACTGCTCCGGACGGAAAGCACGGCTATATGGCTTCGCAGTATCTGACCTTTCAGCGCACGGAAACACAGACGGTGCAGACCAACGTGGGATTCCGCAATCAGGTGATCGAAGCCTGCCAGCTGCGCGACCAGCCTTTCCGCATCTACCGCGTTGTGCCGGAGCTGGACAAGGTGACGGTCTATGCCCGCCACATTTTCTACGACCTGCGCGACAACATGATTAAAAGCCTGAAGCCCTCGCCCTCTGCGGTGGGGGCTTCCGTCGTTCAGAGCCTTTCGGGAGCCTGTCTGTCCGCACATGATTTCAGCTTCTATTCCGACCTGACCAGCACCGCCGAGGACGTGGAATGGGAAAATGTGAATCCTGTGGAAGCCATGCTGGGCGAAAACGGGCTGGTCAGCAAGTACGGCGCGGAGCTGGCTCGTGACTGGTACGATGTGTTTCTGGTCAGGCGCGTGGGCAACAACACCGACGTGTCCATCCGGGAGAAAAAGAACCTGACCGGTATTTCCTACGACGTGGATGAAACTGACGTTGTCACCCGTATCATGCCCACCGGCGAGGACGCGGACGGCAACGTGCTGTATCTGCCGGAATTATATATCGATTCGCCGAACATCGGTGCCTACACTCATCCGAAGTGGATTCATCTATCGGTATCGGAAGCCAAGGAAGTCACGGACGGCGACGAACCGAAAAGCAAGGCGCAGTGTTATGCCGAAATGCGCAAGGCTGCGCAGGATGAATATGCCAAGGGCTGCGATCTGCCTACGGTCACATTAAAGGTGGATTTCGTCAACTGCTCGGATGCGGAGGAGTACAGGCAGTACGCCGCGCTTACCGATATCTTTCTGGGAGATTCGGTGCGGGTGATTGCCCGGCGCATTGGCGTGGAAGTGTCCATGCGCATGACACAGTACACCTACGACTGCCTGACCAGGAAGTACACTTCTGTAACACTCGGCACGGCGGCGGATACGCTGGAAGGCAGCATGATCTCTTCCCGCCAGCTGCCCTCCGGTGTGATTTCCGGCAGCAAGCTGGCCATCAATTCGGTGGGCGCGGGGCAGCTGCAATCCGGCTCGGTGGGCAGTTTGCAGGTGAAGATGGCGGCGATCCAGACCGCGCACATTCAGGACGCGGCCATCACCAAGGCCAAAATCGCCGAGGCCACCATTGGCGAACTGAACGCCACGGCCATCACGGCAGTTTCTGCGAAGATACAGGAGCTGGCCGCGAAGAACATCACCACGGACGAACTCTATGCTGCGCTTGCGACCATCGCCGTGGCGCAGATTACCGCCGCCAATATTGAAAAGGCCAACATCAACTGGGCGGACATCGGCGAACTGGCGGCGCAGATAGCGACCATCGCACAGGCACAGATCACCACGGCCAATATCAACAACGCCAACATCGACTGGGCCAGCATTGCCAACCTGAACGCCGAGATTGCGAAGATTGCCAAGGCTCAGATCACCGCCGCGAACATCGAAAGCGCGGCGATTGACTGGGCGGCCATCAAAGACCTGAATGCTGCTGTGGCGAAAATCGCATTGGCGCAGCTGACTACGGCGAACATCAACAACGCCGAGATCGACTGGGCCTCCATCGGGCAGCTGCAGGCGGATATTGCCCGGCTGGTCAATGCCAGCATTCAGACCGCCGATATTGACTGGGCGCAGATCAAGGATCTGGTTGCGGGCACGGCCATCATCGAAAAGGGCGTGAATGGCAAGCTGTATGTGGCCGACCTCGCTGTAACCGAGGCGAATATGGCCAGCCTTACCGTGGGCGAGCTCATCGTCAAGGGCGCGGACGGCTGTTTCTATGCGCTGTCCATTGCCGAGGATGGTACGGTGACCACGGAGAAAAAGAGCGTCGGCGACGCGGACATCGGCGACAATTCCGTTTCTGGCGGCAAGCTCATCGAGAAAACCATTACCGCCCGCGAACTCAATGTCGCTTCCATCTTTGCGGACGAGGCACTGGTAGGCGCAATCACTGCTGCCAACATCGACGTATCCAGTCTGTTCGCCGCAGAAGCCTTCATTGCCCAACTGAACGCCGTGGATATTTCGGGCAACGAATCCCTGCGGCTGGTGGTAGACGCGGCAAAGGATGAAGCGCTGGATGCGACCGGCGAGGCCGTTGCCCAGATCGCCCTCACGGCGGAGCAGATTCGCAGCGAAGTGAAGCGGGATTACGCCACCAGCGACCAGATGTCGCAGGTTACAGAAACCCTGTCCACCCTCGCTGAGCAATCCGAAAACAACTTCACATGGACGGTCACCAAGGTCAACGAGATCATCGAGGACGCTGCCGCCAGCGATAATCTGACGCGAGAGCAGCTGAACCTGATCCACACCTATATGCGCTTCGGCGAGGACGGACTGACCATCGGCAAGGCGGGCAACCCGCTGACATTCCGCGTGGTCAACGATCGTTTGGCGTTCTATATGAACGATACCGAGGTGGCCTATCTCAGCGACAACAAATTGTACGTGACGCAGGCGGAGATATTGGCGCGGCTGCAGATCGGCAAATTTGCCTATGAGCCGCAATCCAACGGCAATCTGTCCGTGATCTACACAGGATAAGGAGGAGCAATGGCAACCACCGTTACCTACAGCGCGTCCATGCGCACCAGAAAAACCAATTCGGCCAGCAACGCGAAAAGCTCCGCCGCCAGTCAGGAGTATTACGAGAACACCTACAATTACGTCGGCATCGTGCATTTCGCGGGCATGGCGCTGAGCGGCAAGGTCATCACGGGGATTTCGCTGCGTATCGTGGCATCGCAGGCGGGCTACGGAACCGGGCATACCAAAACCGTGTATGTCCGAAAATCCAATTATCAGTCTGCGTCGCAGTCGGGTATTACGGGCCTCGGCTACTGCGGCGACGCACTGGGCACATTCACCGGTGCGTTCTACGGCAATACCAGCACGTATACGCTCAGCGGCGATCTGCTGAACAATCTGGCGGCGTACATCGCGGCGGGCAACAATACCATCTGTCTGTATAACCCCAGCCCTGTCAAAAGCTCGCAGGGGTACTCCACCAACTACCTGCAGTGGTCGGAATGTACCATCACGGTGACGTATGAGGAAGCCGCGTCCAAGCCGACGCTGAACAAATACTCACTGGACATGGGCACGGCAGTCACGATCTATACGAACCGGCAGAGCAGCATTGCAACGCACACGGTACGGTATTCCTTCTTTTCTGAAAGCGGGCTGATCGCTGTGGGAGTGGAGGATGAATGTGCATGGACTCCTCCTGTTTCATTGGCTGCACAGATCCCGAACGCGACCTCCGGCTGGGGAACGATTCTGTGCGATACTTACGTGAATGGTTCATTGGTATCGACCAATACCTGTGCCTTTCAGCTGACGGTGCCCACGTCGGTGGTGCCGTCTATTTCCAATGTAGCGTTTTCTGAAGCGGCTTCCGGAGTAGCGGAACGTTTCGGCGGTTATGTGCGAACGCGGAGCAAGCTGTCGGTCGGCGTCACGGCGGCGGGCACGCAGGGTAGCAGTATTTCGGCCTACAGAACGAGCATCGACAGCGTGACTTATTCGGGTGCGTCTTTCACGACGAACACGCTGAATACGGCGGGCAGCCTGACCATGACGATCACGGTTACTGACTCTCGCGGACGCACGGCCAGCGCTACCCGCACCGTCACCGTGCTGGATTATTCGCCGCCGTCGCTGTCCCAGTTTACCGCCGAGCGCTGCAATGCGGACGGCACGGCTGCCCAGACGGACGGCACAAAGGTGCGCATTTCCGCAAAGGCGAGCGGCTCGTCCGTGGGCGGCAAGAATACGCTGGCCTGTACGGTGTACTACAAGCTGTCCAGCGCGGAATCATGGGTTTCTGCTGTGACACTTACGCCCAGCGACTACGCCATTACCTCGACCAACCGGCTGCTGTCGCCGACCTTCGATGCGCTCAGCAGCTACGACATCAAGATTCGCGTGCAGGATGTGTTCTACTACATCGAGCAGACGGTGTCCGTCGGCACAAAGCAGGTCATGATGGATTTCTATAAGGACGGTTCGGGCATCGCCTTCGGCAAGGTCGCGGAGAATGCGGGCAAGGTGGAATTTGGCTGGCCGCTGCTGCTCTCCGAGCCGCTGGGCGTGGATCAGGGTGGCACGGGCGCTGAAACCGCGTCCGCCGCCTGCACGAAGCTGGGCGCGATCAAAAAAGCTGGCGACACGATGACCGGCAACCTCGCCATTTCGGGCTATCTGTATCCGTCGCTGTACCTGCTGCCCACCTACAACAGCACCACCAATCGGACAGTTTTCGAAGGATCATACATCGGCGCGTCCTCCTTTTCCTCGTGGGAGGACGGCACGGGAAACAACAGGAGAATTCTCGAAGTGCGCAACGCCGCGTATCAGGCGAGTCTGGATTTTGCCGTGCTGCTGCGCACCTGCACGGGCGGTACATGGGCTTCCTACCGTCTGTTTCATGCGGGCATGGCTACGCCGATTCCGCTGGCGAATGGAGGTACAGGCGCTTCGTCCGCAAAAGCGGCGCTGTCCAATCTTGGCGTCTTCTATTCCGCGTCGCTTCCGAGCACCGGTACGGACGGACAGATCTGCCTTGTGCCGGTCTGATGAGGTAACACTATGGGCACATTTTCGGCGACCGCCAACAGCAGCTCAACGATTGGCTACGCACAATATGGTTCCTCGTCATGGAGCACGGGCAGCAGCAGCGGCGCGTGTCAGGGTGCGTATCAGGGCGCGACGGCCGCGAAATCTCGCGTGGGCGTGATGGTTTTCAGCGGCGCGGGCGCGGCGCTCAAGGGCAAGCTCATTCAGAGCATTACGTTAACAATTACTTCATCCGGCGCAGGCTCCGGTTCGTCCTCCAAGAAGCTGACCTTCTGTCAGGCCAACTACCAGAGCCTGAATACCGGCGTTCGTGGTTCAGCGCAGGTGGGCGCGACGATGGGCACGCTGACTGGCAAATTCTACTCGAATACCGTCACGCACACCCTGAACGCATCGACCAACGCCGCGCTGTTTGCTGCGATGAAGGCATATTTCGAGGCTGGCAATTCCGTGCTGGTGCTGTACAACGGCGAAACCTCGTCCAGCAGCGGCTATTCCAGCAACTACGCCCGCGTCACCAGCTGCACAATTTCAGTAACCTATATCGACGCGGTGATCTGGTACCGGGACGGCGGCACATGGCGGCAGTGCACGGTCTGGTATCGGCTGAACGGTGTATGGATACAGGTGGTTCCCTACTACAATTCAGGCGGCACGTGGCTGCGCGTCTGACGGAGGTGATTGTTTGAAAGAGCTCTTTGAACAGGTCATTCAGCGCAGGGAGTACGACCTGAAGTCGCTGCTGACCTGCATCGACCAGTACCACATTGAGGGCAAGCTGACCGACGACGAGCGGCAGGAGCTTACACAAGCGGCCCGCGAAGGCGCGTCGGCAGAGTACGACTATGCTGGGGAGATCAACGCCCTGTGGGCAGCGGTTCGCGCCTTGCAGCAGAGCATCTCGCCGCCCGCCGAGGACGAATGGCCCGAATTCGTACAGCCCACCGGCGCGGGCACAGCCTATCAGGTGGGCGACAAGGTTACCTTCAAGGGAGTTCGCTATGTCTGCCGCCTGCCGCACTGCGTATGGAGTCCGGCGGATTATCCCATAGGCTGGCAGAAACAGAATTGAGTATTGACTATAACAACATAGCATGAGCGATCGCTTTCATCAGCGGTCGTTTTTATATGCAATCAAAACAAGGAGGATTTAAACATGAGGAACTTTTCCATTGACATCGTCTGGGCAAAGATTCAGATGGCCGTGGCGGCGATTGGCGGCTGGCTGGGGTATTTCTTAGGAGGCATGGACGGACTGATGATTGCGCTGATCATTTTCATGATACTGGACTACATCACGGGCCTCATGTGCGCGGTGATCGACAAGAAGCTGTCCAGCGCCGTGGGCTTCAAGGGCATCTGTAAGAAGGTGCTGATCCTGATGCTGGTGGGCGTTGCCAACGTGGTGGACATTCACATTGTGGGCACCGGCTCCGCACTGCGCAGCGCCGTGATCTGCTTCTACCTTTCCAACGAGGGCCTGTCCCTGCTGGAAAACGCGGCCCACATCGGTCTGCCCATTCCCGACAGGATGAAGGACGTGCTCGCCCAGCTGCATGGACGCACTGATGAGAAAAAAGACGAAACACAGGAGGACGAACAGGAATGAGCGAACGAATCAATACGCCTTTTACCAATGAGCACTTTGCGGCATACTGTCTGAAGATGGTAGGCCAGCCTTATTGGTACGGCACATGCGGCTACAAGGCCACGACCAGTCTTTTGAGTCGAAAAGGCAAGCAATATCCGTCCCATTATACTTCGTCCCGCATGAGCCGATACAAGCAGGATATCCGAGACAAGAAGGTGGTTTGCGATTGCATCGGCGGCGCAAAGGGATATGCATGGACGAACGGCGGTCAGACCATGCTGGACGCTATCGGCACGGACAGTGCTGTTCCCAACAAGTACGGCGCAAATGGCTGCCCTGACAAGGGTGCCAATTCCATGTTCGCGTGGGCGAAATCCAAGGGCATGGATTGGGGCACGATTGACACGCTGCCGGAGATCGTTGGTCTGGCACTGCACACGGATGGCCATGTGGGTTACTACGTTGGCAACGGCTATGCTGTGGAATGGCGCGGCTTCAATTACGGCTGTGTGCGCACGAAGGTGAAAGAGCGCAAGTGGAAGTACTGGTACAAGCTGCCTTTCATTCAGTACGGAGAAGCTGCTGCCGAGATTCCCGCACCGGAAATTGCGCTGGGAAGCCGCCTGCTGAAACGCGGCATGGTAGGTTCCGACGTAAAAGCCCTGCAAGAGCTGCTGATGCAGCTGGGCTACGCGTTGCCCAAGTATGGCGCAGATTCTGAATTCGGCGCTGAAACGGAAAAGGCGCTGCTGGCATTCCAGAAGAAAGCTGGTCTGGATGCGGATGGCAAGTACGGCGATAAAACCCACGCTGCACTGATGGACGCTGTTGCGGATGATGACGGGCAGCCTGAAACCCCGGAGCGGCCCGCTCCAGACGAACCCGCTCCGGTTGGTACGACAGTAGTGATCGTCTCCGAAGGTGGCAAGGTGAATGTCCGCTGCGGCAACGGGACGGAATATGAGCGTCTTTCTGCCGTTGCGCCGGGCAGCACCTTCCCACTGGTGGCGACCGCGCAGAACGGCTGGCACGCGATTGTCATTGGTTTCCGCGTGGGTTGGGTATCCGGAAAACTCGCAAAAATCATCTAACCAAGATAAGGGTCTGGTGCTGCAATAGAGCATCAGGCCCTTTGCTTTTATGGAGTGTAAAAATGGATAATTGCAAAAAGCAGTGCCGCACCACAGAAAGGTGTATCGATGGCACTGTTTATATTGTGGAGTCGATGGTCAGTGAAAATGCGACGGAAACCACTTATAACAAAATCAAACGTCTGATTTTGCACAACGCACAGCCGCCACAATTATTATCAGAAACGTCACAATCATCCCCGATAATTCGCTCGACTTCCGCCCGATAGAGAGGTATTATGCTGATGCCGTTCGGGAGACTGTCGGAGAGGAGGATTTTTCATGATGAAACAGAATAACAGACAGTCTCTCACAAGCACGCTGCTCAGCAGCAAAATCACCGCGCTCTATTGCAGGCTTTCCCGTGATGACGAGCTTCAGGGGGACAGCAACTCCATTCGCAACCAGAAGGCCATTCTTCAGAAGTACGCCGACGACAACGGGTTTACGAACGCACAGTTTTTCGTGGATGACGGCTACAGCGGTACGAACTTCAACAGGCCGGATTGGACGCGACTGATGACGCTGGTCGAGGATGGACAGGTCGGAACGATCATCGTCAAGGATATGAGCCGTCTGGGCCGCGACTACCTCAAGGTCGGATACTATACGGAAATGATTTTTCCGGAGGCAGATGTTCGGTTCATTGCTATCAATAACGGTGTGGACAGCGCAAGCCAGCAGGACAGCGATTTCACCCCGTTCTTGAATATCATCAACGAGTGGTACGCCAAGGATACCAGCAAGAAGATTCGTGCGGTTTTCAAGGCGAAAGGTCAATCGGGAAAGTCGCTGGCGACGATTCCGCCTTACGGCTACATCAAAGACCCGGAGGATAAGAATCACTGGATCGTTGACGAAGAAGCAGCCGAAGTAGTACGGGAAATATTCCATCTCTGCGTTTCGGGCTATGGCCCGACGAAGCTGGCAAACGAGCTGCAAAGACGAAAAATACTGACTCCGGTGGAATACGCCAAGAGCAAAGGATGGTCGGTGCGCTCGGTTAAACAGCAAGATGATCCTTTTGCATGGGATACATCCACAGTCGTTCGTATTCTGGAGAGGCAGGAGTACATTGGAAATACGGTGAACTTCAAGACCTACCGTAAATCCTATAAACAGAAGAAAACGTTGCGCAAAGATCCATCTGAGGCAGGTTTTCGAGGGAACACACGAGGCAATCATCGACAAGGAGACGTTCGCGATTGTGCAGCGCATTCGGGATGGTCGCCGCAGATTAACTCCCATGGGTGAAATGCCAATTCTCTCCGGCATGGTGTTTTGCGCAGATTGCGGGTCAAAGATGTATCAGGTCAGAATGCGGGGCTGGGAGCATGACAAGGAGTATTTTGTTTGTGCCAACTATCGGAAAAAGACAAAGGCCGCCTGTACCTCGCATCAGATTCGCAATGTGGTGATTGAGCAGCTGCTGCTGGAAGATTTACGGAGAGTAACTGCCTTCGCCAAGAGTCATGAAGAAGAATTTGTGCGGCTGGTTACGGACAGCGCCTCCCGCTCGCTGAACCGGGAAATGAAGGATAACCGCAAAGAATATGAGCAGTCGCAGGCACGAATTGCAGCGTTGGACAAGATTATCCAGCGCTTGTACGAAGATAACGTGACCGGCAGAATCAGCGACGAGCGCTTTGCCAGAATGTCAGCAACCTATGAAGTTGAGCAGCAGACCTTGGAAAAGAGGGTGGCTGAGCTGCAAATCCTGATGGACGGAGCAAAGCAAAAGGCCATGAACGTCGAATACTTTCTTTCGCTGGTGCGGAAGTATACCGACATTCACGAACTGACCGGCGAAATCATTCGCGAGTTTGTGGAAAAGATCATCGTGTTCAAGGCGGAAAAAGTGGATGGACACAGGCAGCAGCGCATTCAGATTATCTACAATGCCATTGGCGCAGTAGAAATCCCCAATGAAAAAGAAGCGGCATAGCCGATATTTCTACCGACTATGCCGCGCTTTTTTCCGGGATTAAAAATCCCTACGGAGCGTTCCCAAATGTTGCGTCGTTTTTATCTGCACCCGTTTACGCAGGTATCCATGGTCTATATCCGGGATTGCCCGGAAGATCAGAGAAGTCTGTCATGGGCTGTTGAAATATCTTCAGCGGATGCAAGAGAGTCGATGCAGTCATCCGAAAAGCACGAAGTATGGCGAGACTGGCAAAAAGGACGTTTTCTGTTCCGCATCGGCATTGTGCTGCCAGCAGGTAGAATGCTTTTCTATAGTGAAGTGAATTGTAACAAAACTGTTACCATTCCGTATTCTCATTGACAATCTCCCTTGTCCCTGCTATACTACCAATTGCAAAAGGGAGTTTATCTCCTGTATTGCATATCATCGCGGGGTAGAGCAGTCGGTAGCTCGTCGGGCTCATAACCCGGAGGTCGTTGGTTCAAGTCCTTCCCCCGCAACCATTTTTAGTATAGACTTCAGCGTGGATTCCACTCTGAGGTCTATTTTTTTGCCGTTTTGAGTTACCTCAATGCGCTCAATTAACAATTTTATTGCTTTTGGCGTGGGAGCTTCTTTGACGGAAGTCAGCCAATCCGTGATCGTATCCGTTGAATAGCTCTCGGGAGGCTCAGCTTTTTCCAAAGCCTCGATTTCTTTTTGCAAGTTCTCCATTCGTCCCATCATATCTTGCATGATGCCTTTGGGAACCACTCCGGAGGATAGATTCTTCATTATGTTTTCGTACTCCATCTTTTTCGCAGCGATTTCCTTATTGACGGCAGCATAAAAACTTTCAATCATGTCCTTCTGATGCCCGTTATACGACCGCAAATACTTGTATATCTTCTCCTGAGTTTGCGGTGAAAGAAGCACAGAAAAATAATCCAACGCCGCTTGATCTACTTTTTCTTCTCTTACGGCTGTTGACCCGCACTTGTCATAGCAAGCGTAATAGAAATATGTATGCCCTTTGCAGGTGGACTTCCGCAAATGACGTTTCGCCCCACAGGAACAATAAACAAGTCCGCTGCAAAGATGCTCACTCCTTTTTTCCATCAGCTTTCGACTATCCATGATTCTCTGTACCTCCGCAAATGTCTTTTTATCGATTATTGCCGGAAAAGCATTTTCAATACGAATCGCATTCGGTTTACTGCGTCGTAATTCTCTCGACTGTTCCTCTGATTGAGAATACAGATATGTCCCTGTGTATTTCTCGTTCCGCAGGATCTCATGGATGGATGTTCTGGATATAGGCTTTCCTCGTTTTCCGACGATTCCTGCCTTCTCCATTTCCAACAGAAGCTCTGTGTATCTCTTATAATTCAGCACACAATCAAACATCTTTCTGACATAGTGCGCTTCAAGCTCGTTGATAACATAGTGCTGATCGATCACGTTATAGCCAAAGGGAGGCACACTCCCGTTATGGAGCGCCTTGAGAGCGGTCTCCCGATGGCCTTTCATGGTTTCTTTTGAAAGATTTTTGCTGTAATAATCTGACAAAACCCACATGATCTGCTTGGCCAGATCTCCTTCGATAGAATCCCCGAAGTTTTGTGCCACAGCCACCAAGCTTGTCCATGGTCTCCTGGCTGTACCGGCTCTCGATGGTCAGGTTCTTGCTGTTCTGGTCCCGATAGACCCGAGGCGCGTTCACGGCCTCCGCCACGTTCATGTCGTAGTCGATGACGTTGGAGATGGCGATGGCCACGGCGGACACCAGCGCCCAGTTGCCGGGGGAACCCACGGCCAGGAAGGGCACACCGTTCTCATCGGCCACGATGGAGGGGCAGATGGTGGAGCGGACCCGGATGTAGGGCATGAGCCGGTTCACCTTGGCGGAGGGGCTGTTGGTCAGGTTCCCCAGGTGGGCGCTGAACACGAAGCCCGTGCCCGGCACGGCCACGGCGGAACCGAAGTTGATGCCGTTGGTGTTGGTGGTGGAGACCACGTTCCCGTCCTTGTCCATGACGGCCAGGTGAGTGGTGCCGCCCTGATCGGGGGTGTTGGCGGCGACCACCGCTTCGCCGGTCTCGCTGAGGGTCACGGTCAGGTTCCCCTTCTTGGCGTTCTTCAGGTAGGTGTCCAGGGAGATCTTTGCCGCCCGCTCCTTGGCGTACTCCTTGCTGATCATCTCGGCCACGGGCAGGTCGTAGTAATCCGGGTCGGCCATGTAGGCCACGCCGTCCATCTCCGCCAGGGCGTAGGCGTCCGCGGTGACCTTGACGGCCTCCATGCTGTCGCGGCCCAGAGCCTTCATATCGAAGTTCTCCATGATGTTCAGCATCTCGAGGAGGGCCACGCCGCCGTTGCTGGGGCCGCCCACGGTATAGACGGTGTTGCCCCGGTAGGTGGTGGAGATGGCTTCCCGCTCCTTGGTCTCGTACTGGGCGAAGTCCTCCCGGGTGAGGATACCGCCGATGGACTGGATGTAGTCCACCATCTTCTGCGTGAAGTCGCTGTTATAGAAGGCTTCCTTGCCCCCATCGGCGATGAGATCCAGGGTGTCGGCCAGGTTCTTGTTGTAGATGGTCTGACCGTTGGAGTAGGTGAACCCGTCGTCGGTATACAGGGCCAGGGTGTAGGGGTACGCGGACAGGTTCTCATACCGGCCCTCGATGTTGGTATTCCAACGCTGGGGCAGGGTAAAGCCGTTGCGAGCCAGGTCGATGACCGGCTGCAAGACCTGACGGCGGGTCAGGTTGCCGCTGCCGTATTTCTCGAGAGCCGTCATGGTGCCGTGGACCACCCCGGGGATGGCCAGGGACTCCACGGAGGGCGGGTTGGAGGAGGTGTCGGTGGATATCTCCCCGGCGATGGCTGCGCCGGGCGCCTGGGTCATGTACTCCAGCACCAAATACCGGTCCTCCGCCTTCAGGTAGATGACCATCTGGCCGGCGCCGCCCATGCCGGAAGCGGCGGGCTCCAGCAGGCCCACGGCGTAGATCATAGCCACGGCCGCGTCCACGGCGTTGCCGCCGGCCTTCAGGATGTCCACGCCGATCTGGGACGCGACGGGGTTGGCGCAGGCTGCCGCGCCGAATTCGCCTACGGCGCCGGTGGCGTAATCGTCACCGGGGTACGCGCCCTTGAAGGGGGGCTCCGTGGGGGCCGGGACCTCCGTGGCCGCCGGAACGGCGGGAGCAGCGGTCGCTGCGGCGGGGGCCTCCGTCACCTGAGGCTTGGTTTCAACCGTCTCGGTCTTCTTGCATCCGGCCACGATGCCCAGCAACATCGCGAAAGCAAGACAAAATGCAATGGTTCTTTTCACAGCGTTTTCCTCCCTGTGGTTTGGTTTTCGCGCATGATCCGGTGATGAATAAAAAAACCTCCCCTGTGGGGAAGTTTTTTCGCATACTCAGGCGACGGGGGTGATCTCGAGGATGTTCATCAGCGTATAGTCGGAATACGCGATGGAGGTGGCGTCCACGCCGTCACCAGCGGCGTTGATGAAAATCTTCACTTCAGCGAGATCCTCCGCATCGATCTCCTCGGCCCAGCCGTCGGCGCAGATGAACTTATAGGCTTTGGCTTCCACCATGCCGACGGTCTTGAACAGGTCGGTCACGCTGTAGCCGTCAGGCATGACCTCTACGCCGGGCACGTATACCAGGGCCGCGTCGTCGAAGATGTACTGGCCGGCCGCCTTGCAGAGCTGATCCCTGACCTGGGCCTTGCCGCAGGTGAAGGCGTCGTTCTTGTTCTTGGTGTCCAGGCAGATGTAGACCTTCATGAAGGTGTCGATGTCATAGTTGAAGATGTAGCCGTCCTTGTAGGAGATGGCCTTGGCCGTGGTGGTCTCGATGCCGGCCTTGGCGAGCACGTCCGCCACGGGATAAGCCGCGTACAGGGTGCCGCCGTAGTTCATGTCTTCGGCGGGCTCGGTGTCCAGGACGCCCTCGGCGTTGGGCATGACCACGATCTGGCAGATGCCCTCCACAGGCTCGGACTCCTTGGTCATGCCGTGAGGCACGATGTAGCGGATGCTGGTGAGGCCATAGCCGGGATAGGCGATAGAGGTGGCGTCGATGGTGCCGTTCTCGGTCGCGTAGATCTTGCAATTCTCCAGGTCCGCCGCGGCGATCTCCTCGGTGTAATCATCGGCGCAGATGAAATCGTAGGACTCGGCGGGAGCCATCTTGATCTCGTCGAACAGCTCCTTCAGGTTCTCCCAGCCGTCGTCGGGCATGAACAGAGCGCACTCGTGGCCGGTGAGGATGTAGCCCATGTATTGGACCATGGCGTTCATCTTCTGGGTGGAACCGGTGAACACGTCGTAGGTGCCGCCCTTGCTGTCGGTGAAGCCAAAGGCAATGCCCTTGGCACACAGGGTCTCATAGGAATCGGTACCGTCGTCGGTGTAGCCGTCGCTGTAGGCGGTCACAGCCACCACCTCGTTGGCTTCGGGAGTTCTTCTCGAAGATCTCGCCCAGCTTATAGGAGGGCAGCCAGTAGGCGTTGAAGCGGGAATCCTCGCTCTTGACCGTCTCGATGTCCTTCACCAGGGTGTTCAGCACGACCAGCTTGTGGAGGCCTTCGGGCTCAGGCTCGGATTCGAGTTTGGGCTCGGCCGTGGGCTCGGGAGCGGGCTCCTCGGTGGGTTTGGGCTCCTCTTTGGGGGCTTCGGTGGGCTTGGGTGCTTCCGTCACGACGGGAGCCGCCTCAACAGGCTTCTCCGCGGGCTTCTGGGTGCAGCCGACGAACATGGACGCCAGCATCACCACCGCCAGCAGCAATGCGAACCAGGTCTTTTTCATGTCTATCCCTCCTGTTTTTATTTCAAAATGATGTGTCGTACGCCGCGGCGCACCCCGTGGGGCAGACCGCCCATATACGATATATATTAATCAGGTCCTTCCCCCTGTCCAGTTTTTTCTTCATTTTTCACAAATGCTCAAATCGCTCCCCTGCCGCAAAAGCGTCGCACTGCCGATGCTTTTCTCGCTTTTTGCAGGATGTTATGCAAAAAGGTGATGGACAAATGTGCAAATCTTTCCGAGCGGATTGTAATTGATCCAAGGTTGTGGCACAATAAAAAAAACTCGAAAGTGGGGTTTTACTATGAATGGATTAGAGCGCAACGTTGCCCGCCTGTTCTCCAACGAAGGAAAGCTGTTCGCCATGGCCATGGATCTGCCCCAGTGCGGCCTGGTAGACGGGCTGGAGGACCCCGTCTCCGTGATCCGGGGCCGGAAGGACTCCCGACTGGACGCCTTTTTGATCAACCCCGGGGTGGCTCGGCTGGCTGAGAAGGAGCTGCTCCATAAGAAGATCATCCTCAGGACCTCCTTCGGCGGCACCTTCCTGTCCACGGAGTTCACCAACGTGAACAAGAACTTCGTCAGCCCAGAGACGGCCCTCGCTATGGGCACGGACGCGGTGGTGATGATGATGGTCCTGGGCGGCGCCGACTATCGGAGCATCCAGGACGCGGCGGAAGCCATCGATGGTTTCCACCGGCTCCATATCCCCGTGGTGGTGGAGATCTTGGCCGATGACTTCACCAAGACCCAGACCTTCGACATCCAGGCCAACGGGGCCCGGGTGGCCGCGGAGCTGGGGGCGGACGTGGTGAAGGCCTTCTATACCGAGAACTTCGAGGCCGTAGTCAAAAATTGCCCGGTGCCCATCGTCCTCGCCGGCGGTCCCAAGGGCGCGGACATTTTGGACACGGCGGCAGACGCCGTCCGCTGCGGCGTCAAGGGTTTCTGCTTCGGGCGGAACCTGTTCCAGAGCGAGGACGCCGCAGAGCGCATCGAAAAGCTGCACCACATCCTTCATCCATAACAAATAACCCAGGAGCTGCCCTATGCCTCGGAATCGCACGGATATGATGCAGATGTATCGTATCGCCAAGATGTACTATATGGACGGTCTGACCCAGGCCCAGATCGCGGCGGCGGAGAGCATCTCCCGCTCTCAGATCTCCCGGCTGCTGGATCAGGCGCGCAGCCGAGGCATCGTGGAGATCACCGTGCGCATGCCGGGTCGGATCAGCCTCAACGAGCTTCGGGATGATCTCATCCGGGAGCTGAGGCTGAAGGACGTGACCATCGCGCCCCTGAACGAGACCGCCGCCGAGGAGGACGTCATCGAGGCCATCGCCACCGCCGCCGCCAGCTTCCTCCCCAAAGAGCTCAAATCCTGCCGGACCGTGGGCGTGGGCTGGGGCCGCACCGTGTACCGCATGAGCTGCGTCCTGTCTCACCGGGGGGCGGAGTCCGAGAAGCTGTTCGTGCCCCTTATCGGCGCCTCCGGCACGGACAATCCGGCCATGCAGGTGAACGCCATCCTGGACAGGATGGGCGAGCGGTTCCGGGCCCATACCTATTTTATCAACGTGCCCGCCTTCCGGGAGAGCGAAGTGGTCCTGTCGGAGCTGGAAAAGAAGCGGCTCCAGCAGCTGCACCGCTATTGGGACGATCTCGACGCCGCCATCGTGGGCGTAGGGACCGCCCCGGGCGCCGATCATTTCTTCATCAGCGAGGTGAACGCCCAGCCTGCCGAACGATCGCTCCTGGCCCAGGCTGTGGGCGATGTACTGACCCATTTCTTCCGAGCGGACGGCACCCTGGTGCCCAACATCTCCGGCTACGAGCGGGTGGCCTTCGACGCCGCCGATCTTCGCCGGGTCCGCAAGGTGATCTGTCTCGCCGGCGGGCGGGACAAGGTCCCCGCCCTCATCGCCGCCGCACGAGCCGGATACTACAACATGCTGGTGACGGACAGCGTCACCGCGGAAGCCATCTATACTATGATAAGGAGTTGAAGCAGATGAAAGCGTTGGTGTATGTCGCTGAAAAGCAGCTGGAAGTCCGCGACGTGCCGGAACCCCAGGGAGAGTTTCTGGTACGCGTTTTGGGCTGTGCTATCTGCGGGACCGATCTGAAGACTTTGCTCCACGGGCACCCCTATTTCAAGCCCCCCGCGATCCTGGGCCACGAGTTTTACGGCGTGGTGGACAAGGCGCCGGCGGGCTGCGGCTACGCCCCCGGGGACTATGTGGTCGTGGCGCCCTACGGGGAGTGCGGCGTCTGCGAGGAGTGCCGCCAGGGCAACGGGGAAAGCTGCAAAAACAAAGAGTACGTGGGGGACGGCGCCTTCTGTGAGAAGGTGAGCGTCCCTCTGTCCTTCGTATCCCGGGGCGTCTTCTCCATCCCCGGGCCGGACAAGGCCTTCGCCCTGGTGGAGCCTCTGGCGTGCGTGCTGGACGGCGTGGAGCAGATGGAGGTCACCGAGAAGGACAGGGCCCTGGTCATCGGCGGCGGCCCCATGGGCGCCCTCATCGCCTTCACCCTGAAGGATCGGGGCATCGACGTGCAGGTGGCGGAGCTCAACGAGCTTCGGCGGGACTGCCTCAACGGCTGGGGTATCCCGGCGGCACCCCTGGAACAGTACAATATGAAGGAATTCACCCGCATCTTCGTGGCAGTGAACAAGAAGGAACTGGTGGAGCAGGCCATCCATTCCATCCACAACGGGGGCCGGGTCCACGTGTTCGCCGGGCTCCCCTCGGGCACGGTGCTGAACGTGGACGCCCACGACCTCCACTACCGGAAGGTGGCCGTCATGGGCAGCAGCGGCTTTAAACTGGACCATTTCAGGATGGCCTATGAGGCCGTGCGGAACAACCCCGACCACTACCGCCGCCTCATCACCCACACCTTCCCCCTGGACAAGGGGCAGGAGGCCTTCGACTTCCTCAAGGACGGCCGGGCCTTCAAGATCGTTATCGAGCCATGAGGATCGGCGTTCTGGTCAACCCCTCCGCCGGTCACGGGCAAAGGGCCCAGGCGGTGACCTCCCGGCTGGAGGCGTGCTGGCAGGGCCATGAGCTGTTGACCGTGGCCGGACCCACCGCCCCCTGCTTTACCCAGGCGGAACTGCTGCCGGAACCTGAAGGCGGGTACGTGGAAAAGCTCTTCGGCAGCGTCCGAGCCCTCCTGGCCGCCGGGGCGGAGATGATCGTCACCCTGGGCGGCGACGGCACCGCCGCCTACGCCGCGGAAGCGTTGGGCGATGCCCGCAAGATCGTGCCCCTGCTGGGCATCGGCCTGGGCACCGCCAACGTGGGCCCCATCGTCACCCTGTCCGGAGACGATCCCATCCCCCCGGTGGAGGCTCTGCGCTTCGTATCCGGGGACGCCATTGCCGTGTATGACCGCGGCCGCCGGATCGCGGCGGGGTACAACGACGTGGTTTTGGGAAACACCTACCTCGCCACCTTGGACGGAGAAACCGTCACCGCCGACGGGCAGGCGTTGTTGACGGAGGGCCGTGTCGCCCGGGGCACGCCCCTTGAAAACGTGTTCGGTCCCCACGCCCGGGTGACGAAGAACGGTCGGCCCCTCCCCGTGTCCCTGCCCGCCGTGGGACAGGCCATCGCCGCCCCCCTGGTTCAGGACCGGCTCTACGGGCGAGCCGTCCACGGCATCTACTGCTACTGTCTCTTATACACATCTGACGCTGCCGACGATC
>ERZ1026860.403-NODE-403-length-30158-cov-12.222137_pt1 | contig 30158 bp, 18 predicted proteins | sample MGYA00380160_ERZ1026860 | MGnify/ENA primary metagenome ERZ1026860 (study PRJEB33269, sample SAMEA4719796) | human gut metagenome | biome: human-associated habitat; feature: organic feature; material: feces | place: Cameroon | collected 2013-10 ... | reverse complement strand
CTATATAATTATGGAAGTTAAGAAGTCACCAAAAGCAAGTCTTGAAAACAAGAAATTGCTGTTCGTGGAAATCGGACTGGTAATTGCCCTGGCTGCCGTCTATATTGCGTTCAACTGGACGTCAAGGGATGCGCAGGTAAGCACGCTCGAAGCTGACAATCAGGTAGTTCAGGAGGAAGAAATCATCCCTATCACCCAGGAAACTCCTCCACCTCCACCTGAGGCGCCGAAGATTCCGGTACTCTCTGACCAGATCGACATCGTGGACGACGAAATCAAGATTGACAACGATTTCCTCTCGCTTGAGGATAATAGCGACATGGGAGTCGAGATTATGGACTACGTTGAAAACGTCCAGGAAGAAGTTGTCGAGGAAGAAGCAATTCCGTTCCAGCTCGTAGAGGAGAAACCTTCGTTCATGGGAGGTGATGCGAACCAGTTCTCAGTTTGGGTGAACAAGAGGTTGGTTTATCCTGAAATCGCAAAGGAAAATGGTGTTCAGGGACGTGTCACACTTCAGTTTACAGTGGAGAAAGACGGCTCAGTCACAAAGGTTAAAGTCCTCCGTGGCGTTGACCCGTCACTCGACAAGGAGGCAGTCAGAGTCGTTTCTATGTCGCCGAAGTGGACTCCGGGAAAGCAGCGTGACCGTGCGGTGCCGGTGACCTACACCTTCCCTGTCTACTTCCAGCTTCGTTAGTACGCTTACATAAATAAGCGGATAGCTGCGTTTCACTCGTCGTCAAAATCCTCACAAACATTTAGGTTGCTGCGGTTTTAACTCCTCGCAAGCCTTGCTCTCCATCTTATTTATGCAAGCTAAAACAATAAATAAGACAGGATTGCTCTCCTCTTATTTATGCAAGCTAAAACAATAAGAAGACAAGTTAGAGTTACTCTATGGATATAAAATAATGGCGATTGAATCTGATTCGGTCGCCATTATTTTTCGATAAAAATTAAATGGTTTTATGCTAAATTCAGAACCTATTATAATCAAGAAATATGTCGAGAAAGCCATATTTATCGGCGTCCTTAAACAGGGTGACGATGAGGCACAAGTGAACGAATATCTCGATGAACTCGAATTTCTGGCCGAAACGGCGGGCGTAGAGGGGCGCGGACGTTCAGAAGGTGGATAAGGCTGACCCGAGAACGTATATCAGAAGCGGTAAATTAGACGAAATAAAGCAGTTTATAGAGTCTAACGAGATTGATGTCGCAATATTCGACGATGAACTCTCCCCTACCCAGTTGAGAAACATAGAGCGGGAGCTGAACATAAAGATTCTCGACAGGACAAACCTCATCCTTGATATATTCGCACAAAGAGCGAAGACTGCATACGCCAAAACACAGGTGGAACTTGCACAGTATCAATATCTTCTGCCACGTCTTACCCGTATGTGGACGCACCTCGAAAGACAGAAGGGAGGAATCGGAATGAGGGGCCCTGGAGAGACACAGATCGAAACCGACCGGCGAATCATACAGGACAAAATTGCAAGACTAAAAGAACAGCTCAAGAAAATAGACAAACAGATGGCCTCGCAGCGAGGAAACAGAGGCTCGCTCGTGCGCATTGCGTTAGTTGGTTACACAAACGTGGGAAAGAGCACCCTTATGAACATGCTGGCAAAGAGCGACGTCTTCGCCGAAAATAAGCTGTTCGCAACGCTTGACACCACGGTCAGAAAGGTCGTCATAGAGAATGTCCCGTTCCTGCTCAGCGACACTGTCGGATTCATCAGAAAGCTGCCCACACAGCTCGTGGAGGCATTCAAGAGCACACTTGACGAGGTGAGGGAGGCTGACATACTCATGCATGTCGTGGACATATCCCACCCCAACCACGAGGAGCACATACGCGTGGTCAATGAGACGCTCCGCGATATTGGAGCCATCAACAAGCCTATCTTCGTCGTCTTCAACAAGATTGACGCCTACCGCCACGAAGAATACGACGAGTTCTCGTTGGAGCCCAAAAAACCTGAGAACTACACGCTTGAAGAGTACAAGAACTCTTGGATTGCAAAAGAGAACACGCCCTGCATATTCATCTCGGCAAAGCAGAAAATCGGCATAGACAAACTCCGCTCCGACCTCTACAAGATGGTCGCTGAAATCCACGCAGGGCGCTACCCTTTCAACAATTTCCTGTGGTAAAAATCCAAATTTAGGCGAATGGCTGCGTTACGCCTCGTCGGTAATATGCACAAAAGGCGGCCGGATTTTTCCGACCGCCTTTGTCGTTTAAAATATCAGAAAAAACTACTCAATATTAAAGAGAGTACACTGCGATGCAACTTTAGTATAATCCATTGCAAAATAGAAAAGTGCGTCATGAGAGCCTGTAAACTTGACCTCATCTCCGCCTTTCGGTTTTGCCGTAAGGTTATAAGTAATTTTACTATCCGTCAGAGTAATAGAACCGCCAGTGATATAGAAAACCGTTCCGGTATATGTATTCTTAATATAAAGACGAGGCGCTTTGCCCTCTGCAAGAGGAATGAGGGTATTATCACCACCTGTCTTCGAGAAAGTGAATGTACCAGTTCCAAAAGGAGTCGTACAATAACGCTTCCTTAAATCCGGCACAAAGACATAGTTGCCTTTTACACTGACTGAAAGACTTACGTCAAACTCATCATTGACGGGAGTGAAGCCAAAGAAGAAAACATCGTTATTCTCGTCGAAGACATGGCCGTAATAGCGAGGTTGATACTTAGCATTGAAAGCATTGGTAAACTCAGTATCAACGTCAAGCACAGGCTTCGACCATATTTCAGGTTCAGGAAGATACACGCTTTCAAGTTTTCCATCGTAAGAGAAAGGAGTGTTCTTAGTCTCGACAAATTCCCCGTTATCATCGTAGATATCCTCACTCATAATGAAACTTCCTGAGAATGAGAATGCATAAGTTCCGTCATCATTCTTCGCAATGGAAAGAGAAGGAGCAGTTTCATCAGCAGGAGTGACCGTCACCCAGCCACCATTGTCAGCAGAGAAACTGAATGTCTGAGGGTTAGCTCGTGTAATGCCCTTTGGCTTGCCAAGAGACTCGTCCGCTTCAGGAACCTCATACTTGAACTCGCCCACAGGAAGTTCACTTTCTTGCGCAGATGTGCCATAAACCGTAAGATGGATATTCCTCAAAAAGACAGGATTATCAGCCTTGTCCTTGTCAGAAGTCATGAGAGATACCGACCATTCCTGTGCGCCGCCGGCAAAGTAAGTATTATATTGCCCATAACGCTTAAAGCCCGTGCATTCGGCACCAAAGGATTTGTCAGTCACGGAAATCGATCCCTGATAAGAAAAACTATAATCAACCTCTGACTCGTCATAAAGAGTAGCGGCAATACTATATGTTTCAGGACCTCCAGAAATTTTCACATCGCCGTCAATGACAACAAGTTCGTTGCCGGCAACAGTCATCATGGTATAATACCGTTCATGACCGCCCGGTGATTTGAGAGAGAATGTGCCGGCAGAATGCTTGCCTGAATCATCAACGACAAAGGAACCTGCAGGAACAACTGAAGGTTCAACCTCTGACGCGGTATTTACAGTAAGGACCACCGTGTTGTTATCGTCATCGGAAAGTATAACGGCAAACTGGCGGAACGTATTGAACACACCGGCCTCATCATCATAAATATCCTGCAGAGAACCAAGATAAACAGCCTCCGCCTTTGTCATCACTTTGACGGACTTCTGTTCTACGACATATTTCTGGCTGTACTCCTTCGTTGTAATTTCAAAGCTGCCGGTACGTGATGTCAGAGAGGCATTGGCCGCGACATGAACAATGACCGTACCTTCCGCGAGAGATGCCTTGGTCTGAACAATAGACAGCCAGTCAGTTGCATCCTCATCAACCTTGACCTCATATTCAACACTGTAAAGAACCGGTATAGTGATGTCCTGTTCTTCAGAAGACAATGAAAGCCTTACTGCCGTGCCGAATTCAGTCTTCCCAAACTGGGTGACGCTCAAAACATGAGACTTTGAACCAGCCTTGACCGTAACTTTTGCCGAACGTCCGTCATAAGTGTCATTTGCAGCAACAGTCATGTTCACGGCACCATCGCCGGCATCACCTGACTGTTTGTCGAAAGTTACCCATGTCTGGTCGCAAGTGATTGACCATGGGTTGTTCGTAGTGAATTTAAGAGCCTGAGTCGTACCCTCGACACCTACTACCGTGGAAGACGAGACAACCTCAAGAACATCTTCCTTGATTTCCTCCTTGCAGGAGACGGCAAGCAAAGACAGCGCTGCCGCAACATAAAAAAACCTTTTCATAAAACCACTATATTAAAGTTTTGCTTGATTATTTCTTCCCTAATGCTACATCCGCACAATATATCAAATAGTCTATCTTTCCGGCAACATGAGGATCCCGAGCATGGGAGCGTCCCGAAATAAGCGCCTTACGGGCATTCTCAAGAGCTTTCTTTGCCACAACGTCCTGACCCTCCATATCGATCATAGAAACGCCTGAAAGCGGCAGGAAAAGGCCGTCATCAAAAGACTTTTCATTTATGCGGAATGCTGTGTCGAAATTAGTCTTAAGGACAGGGGACATTAACATGAGAGCACGCAGATAACGAATAATCATATCGTCCTCCTGAACTCCAAGGCGTCCCTTGCGCAGATTTGCGAAAATAGTGTCCTGAAAATCCGAAAGAAACTTCTCGCGAGTGTAGGTGCTCCCGGCAAGTCGCTGCGCCCGTGCTATGTACGGCAGGCGGAAAAGCAGACGAGACTGCCCGACAAGATTCATGTATGTAAGACCGCTGTAAGTTGCATAGGCGCCCGACATCGTCATGAGATTCTTGTTGGCATCGAGCCAGCTGACATCAGTCAGTGTGGAGAGAATCCTGCGCACTGCCTCTCGCTGGACTGCTTCCGGAACAGCCTTGAAGTGAGTTTCTCCACTTCCTGCACGCACGTCATCCGAAATGACACCACCCACAAGAGGAGAGAGAATCTTTAGATTATCAATCATTTTCATCCAAATCCACTCCACATAGAGCTGCTTAAATTCCTTCTCCGGAATGTCCGGAGAAGCGAACCATTTGTCTGCATTTGCTGCAGCAAAATGGAGGTGTGACATTGCCGCATCGAACGCAGCAAAAGGGTCAGAACCGAGGTCGTATTCGTTCGGACGCGGGTCAGGACTGTTCTGCTGAAGAGGCACATAGAGAAACTCCCTTTTCCCAATCTTCGAGCACACAAGCGAATCGAGGGATTCTTCAGTCACCGAATCGTTTGAATATGAGCCATAAAGCCACTCTATTGCATACTCGTCGTAAGGGCCAATCCGGTCAACGATAGTAACAACTCCCCTTTCCTTGTCTCCAGGACGGGCAAGTGTGTTGAACAGCACATTATCAAGCACTGAAGCCGTGATGCCATGTTTCTGAGTAAATTCGGGACTGCGAAGCTCTTCCGGCGTGTAGGCAAGACTGCCGGCACAGTTGCGCCCGAGACCAAGTCCGCGCCCGAAAATCTTCATTGTCTGAGCTCTGATAACATCACAGACCGCATCGTCAGGAAGATTATAACTGAGATACCTCGAATCCACATCGCCTATTGTGAACGAAGTGGAAAACAGCAGACTAAGAAGGTAATTACCCGGAATGCTCATAGAGAATCTGCGGATTTCACCGGTTCTGCTGTCCGTGGATATGCGTGCATGGATCTCCCTTCCACCGCCACCGCAAAGCGAAACAGTGCTGACGGCCGGGTTAAAAGCAGAGAAGGTACTGTCGGAAGGATAGGGAAAAACCTCTACTACGTCTGCCCCGAGACCCGCCTTTTCAAAAGCCGGATTCCATGCACGAAGACCATCCCCGACAGCCTTCTGCCACGAAAGAGGCATGAGCGTATCGACATAGACCCTTATTTTCTTTCCGTCACGCAAATCCCAACGGTTTGCAAGCCTGATTTTTTTGAATCCTTCCTTGGAATCAAAATGCTGTCCTGCTGTGGTCATCAGTCCAATTCGACTGTCAGCTTTCCTTACAGGCATGAGATTGTCACTAAGAACAGAAAGCGTCGTGACCACAGTAGTCGAGACGCGTGCATCGTGGCCAGTTGCGAGCTTCACGTCAAACGTGGCGTCCTGAACAAGCGCTACACTCTCCGGGAAGGCCATAACATCTTTCAATTCAGAAAGTTCATCCACTTTCGTGCTCTCGGCAATCTGGGATGATCCAAACCATGATGCATAGAGACTGACCGTAGCATCTTCCGAAGAATCGAAAAGTTCTGTTGCGTCAAACACGACGGCAGTGCTGTCTGAATTGCGATATTTTATCGGAAATGCGTATTTCACAGCCTCCGTCACAGACAAATCAAAGGCCTTCAATGTGGAAGAATCCCTCTCCGAAACAAGAACCGGAGTCTTGGGAATTCTAAAAACGACGAGAGAGTCCGTCCTGTAAATTCTGAAATCCGTAGATTTTCCGGAGACATTTAACCCCTCTGCAAGCATTATGTCACTGCTTTCAAGGACATGGCTCGACAGACAAAGTTCACTGCCCATTAGGGAATCAGGAAATTCGATATAGACTTTGTCTCCGTCCTTGAAAACAGAAACTGAACCGCCGCGGGCAGAAACAAGTCCTTTCTTGGAAAGAAACTCCTCATAAGGGGTTTTCTTCACGGACACTGTCTCCGTCTTTTCCTTTTTCTTCTTTGAACGTCCGGCCAAGTCATAGACAGGAGCCAGACAGAAAGCGAGCGTAAGAAACGCTGCTACATATCCTGTGCTAACCTTCATTTTCCCGAACCATTTTTAAGACCATAAGCAATCGTTTCCATAAGGAGTTCATAATGAGCCCTATCGTCGGCGTTTGCCGATGCTTTCCGACGTGACATCAGCCCATACGCCCTGTCAAGCACAGAATAAACAAAAGCCTGTGTGAGAGTGCCTGTGCTGAAAATCTGCCTCGGAAGCCATTCAAATCCATTTACAGAATCGTAATGAAATTCTCCCGAGACAAGGCTGTCCGAACAGCAACCATAACCAAGGCCGCACAATTCAAGCGACTTTGACTTTCCATTAGGCATACTGAATGAGGCCATCGTCATATATGTCCCGACAAAATCCTTCTGCAAAACCCTTTGCTCCGCTGTCAGAGGTCGGCTCCCGGTGTTCCAGACAAAGTCAAAAATCCTGTCCATACAGTCTTGAAGCCCATATTCACTCGTTGCCACACCATCAGTCTTATCCGTCATATAAGGAGTCTGGAAAAGCAGCGAGCGGATTGAACTGCGTACAGCCGAAGAAGGCTTGCCGACAACAGGAAGCTTTGAAAGCACTTTTTCAGAGTCAATCCAGTCGAGATTACTATACTGCGCCAGCACATAGTCTATAATTTTCCTCTGCTTTTCACGGGGAACGTTCGCATAGCGTGGATAAGGATCTCCGGCAAGGGACTCATTTCTGTAGAGACCTCCTATATTGAACAGAAGATGATTAATATATCTGATGTACTGGTTCAGGATTGTGTTGTATATCCCTGTACGGAACTCATAATCCATATCATCCTCATCTGGAATCCAGTCCATGAAATTTGCCATTATATACTTCAGATTCTCAATTCCATATTCCGAAGCCCTGAGCACATCATCCCCGAGGTCTTCAGTCTGGCAACTCGGATCGAAGAATACAAAACTCATCTGCTGCTTTCCGTAACGGTAGAACGGGGCAGCCTTGAGCGAATCACTTATCATCTTGGTGGTGAATGCCGTCTCTTCCTTAAAAGAATCCATGTCAAAGACAGGCTTGTACCCCCATCTGATTGCCCATCTGTCGTAGGAGCCGAAGCGCGGCGGGGTAAGTTTTACACCTCTTTCACGGTCACCAGGCTGAGCCACGTAGTTGAAACGCGCGTAGTCCATTATAGATGTCGTAGTTCCATATTTTGAAGTAAACGACGGACTTCGCAATGAATCGACAGGTATGACGCTCGATGCGCTCATATTGTGCATAAGTCCAAGAGTATGACCGACTTCATGCTTTATCACATACATCAGTGCATCCCCGAGCAATTCCTCAGGAATATCCTTTGTCCGAACCCTCGTGTCCGCCTGAGCTGTCTGGACGAACATCCAGTTGGTAAGAAGCTTTATTACATCATGATAGACATAAACCGAAGCATTGATTATCTCGCCGCTACGGGGATCTGTCCACGAAGGACCCATTGCATTCTGCACACCTATAGGAGCATACCTTATGCAGCTGTACTTTATGTTTTCAGGGTCAAACGAAGGGTCATCCTTCGGAAATTCCTTGGCAACGACGGCATTTTTGAATCCGATTTCCTCGAAAACTTCATTCCACTGCTCTACAGCCTCTTTTATATAAGGCTTCCACCACTGCGGAAAATCGCTGTCGATATAGAATGTTATCGGCTTCACAGGCTCAACCTTCTCTCCCCTCCTGTAGGCCAGCGTATCCGAAGGCTCAAGCCTCCAGCGGTTCACATACCAGACGGGAACAGACGTGCCGGTCGTGTTACCATACCTGATTCTCTTGGTGAAGAAATAGCCTATCCTCGGATCGGCCGTGCGCGGATGATATATTTCCTTTGGAAGAAGTAATATCGACCTATTGAGTTCAGCCGTAAGGTTCTTCTTATCCAAGATTTTCTTTCCGGTCTCGGGGTCTTCAAGACTGTATGTATATGTCATCGATGATGTTACGGAAAGATTATCATCGAACGAGCGCACGTCCGTCACGTACGAGAGATTCTTCCTGAAGGAATCCGAACGCTTATAGTCCGCATGAACGGCATAATCGGAAAATGGACCGAGTTCCTTGTCGTCAGAAAGGAATATATCCGTCACATCGACGACAAAAGCCGTACTGTCAGGAGAATATGCTTTCACGGGCATCCTTCGCATTATGCTGGAAGTACGACTTTTGGAAAGCGCCTTCTCTATGTTGGAATCATCGGTGATATAGTCCGAACTGAGACGACGCATGAACACGGTACTATCCTTTCGGGTGAAAGTGAAATGAACAAGGGAGTTCTTTGAACCCACTATACCCTCGGCATTGTTACTGATGGACTTGATGGTGGATCCAAGAAGAAGGTCACGACCAAAAATCGAGTCAGGGATTTCAAAATAGACCTTGCCTTCTTTGAGATGAAGTGTAATAAAACCATCCTCCCTCTTTTGTTCGTTCTTGAAGAGTTTCTCGTACTTTGACGGAGCCTTCACCGTGTCTTTTTGTTCAGTCTGAGCCTTTTTTCTCTTTTTTGACCTTGCAGCCGCATCGTCGGAAGCTGCCACGGAAAAGAGCAGCACGACAGCCGTGGCAACAAACGCCACAAATATTTTTACAGAATCTCTCATTAGTTTATATTTTATCTGAATGTAGGCGCTATCGCCGTAATTTCCCCGAAACCTTTCAATGTGCCGTTATTCTTTATAGTGAAGCGCCCCGTGCTGACATTGAACGGTCTCATATATATCTTTCCTTCTCCCGTCTTTTCGTTGTATGTGGTTATCAGAAGCTGGAGTCTGTTGTATTCAAGCTGAAAAGGATAGTTAGACAAATCATACCGGTGCGTTCCATACCACCCCTGAGTGTATTGCCTTATGTCCGTTATCTTTTCATCAGCGGAGTCTGGCTTCCAGCTGAGAACCGTTGCAATTGCCTTTCCTCCGTTTATCAGCACTGAATAAATCTTCGATTCGGTGGCATAGTACATCAGGTCGGAATTGTCACAGAAGGCAACGTCTACAATCTTGTCCATGTCGGCGCCGTTAACGGGGTAGGTATATGTCTTCATATCGTTTGAACCCGTATCAACACTGCATATATAATGGTTTCCCGCGGCGTCTTTGATGAGCAATGCAGGCATCTTTCCTTTCATTGCTCCCCCTCCAAGTGCCTTTGCCCCGGAATAGTCGAAGGAAAAGAAACTTGTCAGTTCAGAAAGCGACGAGTTCATCAAGCCCCATCCGTATATGTAGTAAAACTTGCTGTCGTTCTCATTAAACACCAGCAATGCGCCCTGATCAAGGGCATAGTAACCGAAATTCCTGTCCGTCATTATGTTCGACGGTGTCTTGGAATATGCGACCTTCGAATAGACGTTGTCAATTATACACAACACTCCGTAAAGTGTTCCGTTCACCACCGCACAGGAAGAATATCCTCCGAAATTGAACATTGACGACGTTCTGAATGAGGATTCCTTTACGCTGTTAAAAAGCTTAGAATCAGTGTCCTTAACCGTAAAAGTAAGCGGATCGAGACTGATTATATGAGAATCAGTACCAACCATTATTTTCGTCAGGTCAAGAGCAGAATTCTGCGAGCAGACATACTCGGACATTGACAGAACCTTTCCCTGAATGTGTTCGTTTCCGTTTGACAGGGCATAGAGTTCACGAGTATACCGCGTTGCGCCTGAATACCCGTAAGTCAATACAGGATCGGCCACTATATCTATTTCAGATGTGTTTCCTCCGTCCCTGGTGTAAGCAACCAACAGTCCTTCGCCGAGCGATGTTCCGACATAGATCTTGCTGACAACCACTTCAGAATATCCTGTTTTACGGTCAGTCACCGTGAGGGTAAGGCAATAGGGCTTTTCAGAAGGCGAATTGGACACCTTGTATTCCAAATCCTTGGTCTCCGAGAGTTCGATGCGGTTGTCCGGATTTCCCGCCGTAAGGTCAATCTCCCACAGGAACGTGAAATCATCCTCGGAACGGCCTTCCTGTCTAACTTCGGGAGTAATCTTCAGTTCCTGCCCCCATACTATGTCTATTTCCTCTTTCACACCGGTGATTTCTATCTCCGGTATGGTCTCCCCCGCTTCAGTGCTCAAGTCTTTGTAGCAAGACGAAAGTACCGACGCTGATATTAGGATGAAGGCTACTTTTTTTATTGTTTTCATGATTACATCACTTTCAATGTTTCAAGAATTGTAGGAATATTTTCAGGTTTGGTTCCACCTCCTACCGGAGAAGTCCATTTGTCATAAAGTTCATAATCGGAACTGTGCATATATGGATGCTCCGGATCCGCCTTGTCATGTGCGGCGACGGCATCGTACAACTGCCTTGACGCCGAATACCACCATGTAGGCAATTTGTATGTAAGTTCCGGAAAATCTGTGGCGTATTTCCTGCTTCCGGTGTATGTGTCTGCCTCTGTTCCCAATTCTTCCGCAATGATTTTATGCAGAGACTTGCTGTAGCCGTTACAGAAGAATAGGAACCAATAGCGCCATACTTCCTCTCTCGGTCTTGCATAAGAAGCAGTCCATCCCACTACAGAAGATGTGTTTCTTCGAAATGTCTCCGGAAAAGAGTCGTTTGGGACTATCGTGAAACGTGCATAGAGTTCCTCGACATTTTCCGGTAACTTCTTAACCCTCAATACGATATTTCCCGAAAGAGCGCCGGCTTCAACCTTGGAACTTACGACGAAGAAATCAACATTCTGAAAAGCGGTGGAATCCTTGATTTCAAGAGCAATTTCCCTATCATGGTCAGCCACAGGACCGACAAGGTTCACCGGTATAGTCAGTTCAATCTCATCACCGCTCTTTCCTATGAGCGAAAATACATTCGTCGGAGACAGGAAATACACAGCGGAATCACCCTCTTCATAAGCCTTCACGGGATCTTTGACACATGAGACAAAAGCGAGCGCCGCAAGGCAATAAATAAATATGCAACAATCTCTTTTTTTCATAACCAATCCATCTATTTTTCTTGAACATGACCATAAGAAGTCTCGGACGTCGGATAAGGATACATCATACCGGAAGTATTATTCATTATGGAAATTGAAAAATTACATTCAAGCCTTTTATAAAGCCTATACCAATAGAAGAGCTGTCCCTCACCCAAAAACTCCCTTGACAATTCAACCAGAAACTCTCTTTTCATATAATATTCAGAAAAACCATCAAAACCGACATTCGTATATCCACGGTGTGACATAACGGCAAAAATATTCTCCTTTATCGAATCCATGTCTCCGTTAATGGCAGAGACGAACGCGAGGATATAGTACATCTCCGAAATCCTTATCATAGGAATCCTGTTGCGATACTCCGCAGCCATTGAACTCGATGAATAGAGTTTGTATGACTGATAACCCTTTCCGCCATATTTCAGAAGCATGGCATAACCCCTTACATCCTCGGCTCCGTCATTATTGCCGATTCCATGAATATCTCGCGGAAAAAGTTCATCTTCAACAGCTTCCGAAGCTATTGTCATATTTATGTCAGTTCCGCCAAAGCAGTATCCTGAAGTCAGGGAATACAGGTCATTCACATCAAGCGAAAAGATGTGCTCGGAGGAAAATGACCAATCCTTTTTGTCATTGTCAGACTTTTTAATTTCGGCGTCAGAATCGATCCATTTGACAATTCCAAGTCTGTCAAGTGAGTTTTCAATCACGTCAGAAGCGTATTTTCCCGCTTCATCATAATCCCCCGCCCACAGCAAGACACGGGCAGCAAGAGCCTTCACAGCATAGTAGTTCAAGTGGTATCTCCTATTACTCCAAAATCCGTCGGCGTTGTAGTTTGTATCAAAGTCTTCAGGATAAATTCCAAGGACAGGGTCGGATTCAAGACATTTCAGAGCATCTTCAATATCCTTAAGCAGCAAAGACTTAGTGTCGGCATAACTTTTCTGCGCAGTCGATTCGAGAGTATATTCAGTAACATAAGGGACTGTGAGTTTGCCGGAATTCTCTCCATTCCATTCAGCGAGTCCGAACATTCTCATCAGGTCAAAATGAACGAATGCCCTCACCGCAAGCATCTCGCCCCTGACCATATTGTACTCCCAATCATCAGCCATGACGTTGCCCCGGTGCCGCTCAAGCTCCTTGAGAATCTTGTTGGCGTTGGCTATGGTAAAATAGGCGGACTGCCACATCGACTCAATGCACGCTGTTGCTGTCACATCATCAAAACTATGCTGTAGCCAAATCTTGAAGGCATTGCTTTCCACAGTGTTATAACGCACAGACGACAGTTCATTTGCGTAAAAAGTGAAATTACGTCCATAGCAATCAGCGGAAGCCATAGAGATATACACCCCAGTAAGCGCCTCGTGAAATCCGCTCTTTGTCGAGAACATCTTTTCGTCGGAAACCTGCGAAGACGAAGTCGCCTCAAGCCACTTGTCGCATGAAACGGACGAAAAGAAAACAATCATCGAAATTATATAATAGAGTAATCGTTTCATATTGTCAGAATGTTGCTGTTAAAGAGAATGAGAATGACCGCGCAAAAGGGTATGACGTTCCCCTCTCGATGTCAATCGAAGAAAACGTGAACAGATCGTTGGCATAAAAAGTGAGCCTGAGACGGTCCATTCCTATCTTGTCTATCCATTTGGAAGGAAACTCGTAGTAGGCGGAAATAGAAGAAAGGTTCATGACATTGTTGTGCTGGACGAATCTCGTAGTTGCCTTGGTAGTATTTATTCCGTTGGAATAGGCACGCTTATACACGGCATTCTGACCGGCATAGTACCATCTTCCCGTGAATATTCTTCTGTCGACATTGGACGATAGGTTAGTTCCCTCAACCTTGTTAAGAAGGGTGCTGTTATAGATATAACCACCTCCGTACCATGTAAATACCACATTCAGACCAAATCCATGGACTTCACCTGTCACACCGAAATTTCCGTTGAATTTCGGATCCGAAGATCCGCAATTGACAAGGTCGGACGCGCTCCATATTTCAGAAAGAGTTCCATTCTTTCTGATAAAAATCTCATTACCGGTTATAGGGTCAATTCCCTTGGAAGGCACGGCCCATATTGAGTTGAGGGGCATTCCGTTATAGTACTGAATAACTGTAGAAGCACCGCTATTGATGTTCGCTTCAGCCCTTTGTCGCTTATTGTAGGCTTCAAGAGCTTCGGAAATCTTGAGAACCCGGTTGTCATTATAGGCAGTCTTTCCGAATATGCTTATGAATGAACTTCGCTTCTGAAAAATGATGTAGCTCAAACTCAGCTCCACACCCTTGTTCCTAACCATTCCGAGATTGTCATTCACCGTGCTGAACCCGGTTGATGGAAGAACGGAGCGGGAAAACACCATGTTCTGAGTGTCTGCCACATAAAGATCCAGTACAGCGTTGATTCTTCTTGTCCTGAAATCGATTCCCACATTATAGTCCATCTTCTGTTCCCATCCTATGTTCGGATTCTCCAGATTTGAAAGACGGGCGCCGGAAAATCCGTTGTAATAGTTCGAGTTATAATAGACATAGACAGGGAGAGACACGTTTGAACTATAGTTCTGGTTTCCTGAAGAACCTATGGATGCCCTAAGTTTGAACTGCTGCAGCCAGTGAGACGCCCCCTTCATGAACTTCTCGTTATGAATGTTCCATGCAAGTCCGAAACTCCAGAAAAGTCCCCACTTATTGTTGGTTCCGAACACAGAAGATGCACTGCCCTTTATCGTTGCATCGGTCATGTATCTGTTGTCGTAGCTATAACCGGCCGTGAGGAGCGCTCCGAGATTTCTATTCAGACCGTCTCCTCCCGAAGGAGTCTTGTCAAGCGCATACTGCCTCGCGAAAGTTATGCTGTTCATATTACTGTTCGGAAATCCCTCAGTGTAGTGCGTCACACTGCTGTACTTTGTTTGGGAGATGTTATACTGGGCTGTCGCGAACACATCGTGAACCTTATTGAAAGAATGGTTGAACTGTGCGGAAACATCCCCAGAGAATGTCGTATATGTGCCGTTTGAAACATCATATGACCCCCTGCGCAGTTTAGCATCCTCCGTGGTGTAGTTTATAAAATCAGTATGATCTGAAGGCTTAAATTCCTCTGATTCAGTTCTCTTCGTATCTATTCCGAAACGTCCCACAATCTTAAGGGACTTCATAGCCTGATATTCAGCGTAGAAATTATCCGTAAAATCAAGGTATCCGCTCGTATATTTCGTGCCTATCGAGGCATTCCACAAAGGATTTGTGACAATTCCTTCTTCATAGGCATCATCACCTTCTCCATATATACCAGAAAAAATGATTTTCCGCACATTGCCTTCCTTGTCGTATGGTGAAAAATACGGGTTCATCGAAGCGTATTCATCAAAGCTTCCGTAAGGGGAATCCTCGCTCTTGTTCCAAGCCACGCTCATTATATTCCGGAAAGTCCATTTGTCCTTTCTGTAAGAGAGATTGACATCACCCGAGAGGACATTTCTGTAAGACCCCTTCATAGCACCCTGAACATTGTTGTACGAAAAGGCAGCAAGCGCCTTGAGAGACTTTCCGCCAAGTTCGACACTCACGAAATGCTTCTGTCCGACACCTGTTCTCAATGGTTTTGAAAGCCAATAGGTATCTTCTCCTTCAAGCGCCTTTTTTAGTCTCTCGTTATAGAGTTTTATTGCGTTAATTGTCCCAAAACTTGAAATAGAAGAATAATATCCCTCGCGGTTCTCAATATCAAGTTTTTCCAGCGCATTGCAGAGATTGTAGCTTGAAAGGTCCGGAGCCTCAAGTGTGACGCTGCCAGTGTAGGTTACGAGCGTCCTCTCATTTGTGAGAGCCTTTGTCTCAATTACAACCACTCCGTTTGCTCCCTTTGAGCCATATATAGCCTTAGCTGAGGCATCTTTAAGAATGGATATGCTCTGAATACGGTTCATATCCATATCCTTTATTTTCGTGAGCGTTGTCTCGAACCCGTCAAGTATGAAAAGAGGGGTGTTTCCGTCAGAAACGAAATCGCTTTTAAGAGATGATGTCTCCGCAGCAAGGGAAGACGCACCCCTTATCTGCATTGAGGCGACAGCATTCGGATTTGAACCCTGTGTAAGGTTATCTACAACAAGAAGGGACGGATCGAGATTCTTGAGAGATTCTATGACATTGGAATTACCGACTTTCTTGAGTTCAGCGGAGGTTATGGCCTGCACCGCACCAGTAAAACTCTCCCTCTTTCTCGTGAATATTCCAGTTACGACCGTTTCTTCAATGGTCTGAGTATCAGGAGTAAGTCGGATTTCAGAAGCCTTATCTACCGGAACATTCTCAACCTGATAGCCAAGACATGAAACAGTCAAAAACTTGCAGGAAGAAGAAACTGTTATGCGGAACTTTCCCTTTTCGTCCGTAAGTACACCGTCCTTCATTTTAGAAGCATCATAGACGGCTACTCCGGGCAGAGGTTCGCCATATTCGTCTAATACTCTACCACTTACCGTTTTGCCCCCCCCATTAGGATTTTCAGCCGCATTCACATAAAGAAACTGAAATGCAAGACTACAGAGCAAAACCACTATAAAAAAACACTGTTTTGTAGCTCTATTCATCACTATACCACTTGAACTCGCGAATATATAAAATATATTTTAAAAATGAAACTATTGTAAAGTATCTTTGTTTCAGGCAATAAAAAAGAGTCGGATGAAAAATCTATCACCCGACTCTTTCATTTTATAACTAAAGATATTTCCTAGTCTTTAAATTTAGCGCAGAGGAACTCGCGGTTCAGGCGGGCGATGTGTGAAACGGTGATGTGCTTAGGGCACTCCATCTCGCAGGCACGGGTGTTGGTGCAGGCACCAAATCCGAGCTCGTCCATCTTTGCAACCATTGCCTTGGCTCGCTTTGCACCCTCTACCTTACCCTGAGGAAGGAGTGCGAGGGAACTTACGCGGGCTGCGACAAAGAGCATTGCAGAGCCGTTCTTGCAGGTTGCCACACAGGCACCGCATCCGATGCATGCAGCACCGTCCATACTCTCCTCGGCCTTTTCGCGAGGAATAGGAATGGCATTGGCATCAGGAACACCGCCGGTTCCTACAGAAACATATCCACCTGCCTGAAGAATCTTGTCAAATGCCTGACGGTCAACGACAAGGTCCTTAATTACAGGGAAGCCGTGGCTGCGCCAAGGCTCAATGGTGATAGTGTCGCCATCCTTGAACTTACGCATGTGAAGCTGGCAGGTAGTGACCTCATCGTCAGGTCCATGAGCGCGTCCGTTAATATAGAGTGAGCAGGCTCCACAGATTCCCTCACGGCAGTCGTGATCAAAGGAAACCGGACCTGATGATTTACATCCCTTCTCCACAGCGACAGGATCCATACCCTCCTCAATCAGCTGCTCGTTAAGGATGTCAAGCATCTCAAGGAAAGAGCTGTCAGGCGAAATACCCTTGACCTGGTAGGTCTCGAAATGCCCTTTCTCCTTGGCGTTTTTCTGACGCCATACTTTCAAAGTCAAATCCATCTCGTTTAGTCTTTATAATTTCTTGTCGCTATGTGAATATTCTCGTACTTGAGAGGCTCCTTGTGAAGTTCAGGCTCAACGCCGTCACCCTTGTACTCCCATGCGGCAACGTACATGTAATGTTCGTCGTCACGCTTGGTCTCACCGTCCTCAGTCTGCATCTCCTCGCGGAAATGACCACCGCAGGACTCGCACCTGTCAAGGGCGTCAATAGCCATAAGCTCGCCTATCTCAAGGAAGTCAGCAAGACGGAGAGCCTTTTCAAGCTCCTGGTTGAAAGTGCCCTGCTCGCCGGCAACATAAACATTGCTCCAGAAGTCTTTCTTGAGTTCGCGAATGAGCTCGATACCTTCCTTAAGACCTGCCTCGTTGCGAGCCATTCCGACGTGCTCCCACATAATGTGACCGAGTTTCTTGTGGATTGTATCGACAGACTCCTTACCCTTGATTGAGAGAAGTTTCTCAATCTTCTGACGGACAGCCTTTTCAGCCTCATCGAACTCAGGAGCGCCGATGTCAGTCTTAGGCTCCTTGAACTTGGACGCAAGATAGTCGCCGATTGTATAAGGAAGAATGAAATAGCCGTCGGCAAGACCCTGCATGAGGGCTGACGCACCAAGACGGTTTCCACCATGGTCAGAGAAGTTTGCCTCTCCGATAGCGTAAAGACCAGGGATGGTAGTCTGGAGGTTGTAGTCAACCCAGAGACCGCCCATTGTGTAGTGGATTGCCGGATAAATCATCATAGGCTCCTTGTAAGGGTCGGTTGCGGTAATCTTCTCGTACATCTGGAAGAGGTTACCGTAGCGTGCCTTGATGACATCTTTGCCAAGACGCTCGATTGCAGTCTTGAAATCAAGGAATACTGCAAGTCCTGTCTCATTTACACCGAATCCTGCATCGCAACGCTCCTTAGCCGCACGGGAAGCCACGTCACGAGGAACGAGGTTTCCGAAAGCCGGGTAGCGGCGCTCAAGATAGTAGTCCCTATCCTCCTCCGGAATGTCGGAAGCCTTTATCTCATGCTTGCGAAGTTTTGCCACGTCCTCAAGCTTCTTAGGCACCCAGATGCGTCCGTCGTTACGGAGAGACTCGGACATGAGCGTAAGCTTTGACTGCTGCTCGCCATGAACCGGAATACAGGTCGGGTGAATCTGTGCAAAACAAGGGTTAGCGAAGAAAGCTCCCTTCTTGTAGCACTGCCAAGCTGCAGAACTGTTGGAATTCATTGCGTTAGTGGAAAGGAAGTAGGTGTTTCCGTATCCGCCTGAAGCAATCACAACTGCGTGAGCTCCGAAACGCTCGATTTCACCTGTCACGAGATTGCGGGCGACAATACCCTTTGCCTCGCCGTTAATGAGCACGACGTCAAGCATTTCGTGACGTGGATACGACTTCACTGTTCCTGCCGCAATCTGACGGTTAAGGGCAGCGTAAGCTCCGAGAAGAAGCTGCTGACCGGTTTGTCCGCGGGCATAAAACGTGCGGCTCACTTGAGCCCCACCGAAAGAGCGGTTCGCGAGAAGTCCGCCGTATTCCCTCGCGAAAGGAACACCCTGTGCAACACACTGGTCGATAATGTTGTTGCTGACTTCCGCAAGACGGTAGACGTTAGCTTCACGGCTACGGTAGTCACCGCCCTTGATTGTATCGTAGAACAGACGGTAGATGGAATCGTTGTCGTTCTGATAGTTCTTTGCAGCATTGATACCTCCCTGTGCCGCAATGGAATGTGCACGACGAGGAGAATCGCTGATGCAGAAAACCTTTACGTTGTAGCCGAGTTCACCGAGCGAAGCGGCTGCAGACGCTCCACCCAGACCCGTACCGATGACAATGATTTCCATCTTTCTCTTGTTGCCGGGCGATACAACCCTGATCTGAGACTTGTGCTTTGTCCATTTTTCGGCCAAAGGACCCTCAGGAATCTTTGAAATCAATTCTTTTGCCATTATATATAAGGTTTATAAATAATCTACCCTCAAAAATCTGAAAAAAACACTATGTTTTATTCAACCTGCAAAGTTAGCAAATCTTTCATTCTTTCCTATATTGTCACTTATGAGGAAGTGATAAATATTCGTTCATTCAAACAAAAGATTCTCGTCGGGACGCAGACGATCGACGCCGAGGTGTGCGTAGGCAAGGTCCGTAACTTCCCTGCCCCGCGGTGTACGCATTATAAATCCCTCCTTAATAAGGAAAGGCTCATATACTTCTTCAAGCGTCCCCTGATCCTCACCTATTGCCGTCGCAATGGTGTTCGCGCCCACAGGACCGCCCTTAAACTTGGTGATGATAGTCCTTAGAATCTTGTTGTCAATGGCGTCAAGTCCCCTCTTGTCAATATTCAGGGCATCGAGGGCATACTTCGCTATGCCAAGGTCAATATTTCCGTTCCCGACAACCTGTGCAAAGTCACGCACGCGCCTCAACAGTGAGTTGGCAATACGCGGCGTTCCACGGCTTCGCAGCGCAATCTCGTATGCTGCAGCGTCATCAATCGGGACATTCAGAATCCCGGCACTCCTCTCCACAATCTTCTGTAGCGTCGGAGTGTCATAGTATTCCATCGCGCACTTGATTCCGAAACGGGCCCGCAGCGGAGAAGTGAGAAGTCCGCTCCGCGTCGTGGCTCCTACAAGCGTAAAAGGATTCAGCGACAGTCGGATAGATCTTGCTCCCGGTCCCTTGTCCACCATAATGTCTATGACGAAGTCTTCCATTGCGGAATAGAGGTATTCCTCCACGACCGGAGAAAGCCTGTGAATCTCGTCTATAAAGAGTACATCCCCCTCCTCCAGCGATGTAAGGAGCCCGGCAAGATCCCCCGGTTTGTCAAGCACCGGCCCCGAAGTGACTTTCATATTAACCCCGAGTTCATTGGCAATAATATGTGCAAGAGTGGTCTTTCCAAGACCGGGAGGTCCGTGGAAAAGGACGTGGTCGAGAGTCTCCCCCCTCATCTTTGCCGCAGCCACGAAAATCTTCAGGTTACGGATAATCTTGTCCTGTCCGGAAAATTCTTCGAGTCCCTGTGGCCTTATAATTCCGTCAATTTCCTTATCTTTGCCTGCGCTGACGTCACGCGGATTGAATTCAGTTTCCATCGTCCGGCCATTTTTTTACAAAATTATTAAAAAAGAAAGAAAAATATATTTTAACGAATGATGATAAATGTTTGTTGATATTGTTTATAACTTCGTCAACACTTTGTCTTGTAATGTTTTGTAGTGTTTAAAACTGTTGAAAAGCCTTTCGTAATTAATGTGATAAAAAAATAGGCAGATACTTGCTTTTACGGAAAAGGCCGCGGAATATAGAAATTTACGTGATTTCAAAAAATAGTTACGATTAGATTTTAACAGACTTTTCAACGGGTTATCAACTGAAAAATGGATGAATTGTTAATAAGTCAAAAATCCGTCTCTGATCTTTCTGACAAAATAGATAAATCGGAGGAGACGTTCTGTTCCGGGCTGTTCCTTTCTGCCCGATGGTTCGTGGTCTCGCAGGTCAACAGGCAGGGAATCAATTTTATAGTTCTTCCCGACCGGGATTCGTCCGAGTACTGCTCTTCGGACCTTTATAACCTCATCGACGGGGATAGGGTGTTCTTTCTGCCGGATTCCGGCAAGAAGATAGAGAAGAGCAACTACAAGTCTTCGCTCGGAGTCCAAAGGACGTCGTCCATAGGAAAGATTATGGAATATGACGGGGCTGAACAACTGTTTTTCGTCACCTATCCTGAGGCTCTTGAAGAGCCGGTTCCGAAGGTGGTCGGGGACGGAGCCTCTGTCTTTAGAATACGCGAGGGGGACAGCTATGACCGCGACGTGCTTATCGACAAGCTCTTCTCGATGGGTTTCACGCGTGTGGATTTTGTCAGCGAGCCGGGGCAATATGCCGTCAGGGGAGCTCTTGTCGACATATTCTCATATTCATGGAACAATCCCTACCGCATTTCGTTCTTCGGTGACGAAGTGGACGGTATCAGCGTGTTCGACTGCAATTCCCAACTTTCCAAGGAAAAGCTTTCAGAGGTTGAAATTTTTGCCGACCTTTCTGCCGACGGAGACGCGGAGGGGAAGGCCGTTTCTGTGACGGAACTTCTTCCTGAAAGCACGCTCGTGTGGCTGGATTCTTCGGACATGTATAAGGAAAAGGAATTCTACGGAGGGCTGAAAAAGTTCCGCAGGGTCTTCCTTGAAGTGCCGATTTCCGCCTCTGGAGTGTCTCCGGTGAAGTTTAACATTGCCCCGCAGCCGGTGTTCAACAAGAACTTCGAACTTCTGACAGAAGATTTGCGCGATAAGATAGGACGTGGCTATAGGGTCTGCATCTGCGGGGAGAAGAAGTCGCAACTTGAACGCCTTGAGAGTATACTTATTCAGAATGAGGGCTATCTTCCTGAATTCGTGCCTTCGCGCACAGTCCACAGCGGGTTCATCGACAATGAAGACAAGGTCTGCGTCTACTCGGACCACGAGATTTTCGACCGCTTCCACAGGGTAAGTCTTCGTCGCACCGTGGAGAAGAGTGAGCAGCTGACAATCAATGACCTGACGTCTTTTGCGATAGGGGACTACATCGTTCACATAGACTACGGTGTGGGAATATTCGGCGGACTCGTGAGGATGAAGGACGACAAGGGGCGTATGCACGAAGTCGTTAAACTTATATATAAGGACAACGACGTTGTGTTTGTTTCCGTCCATGCCATGCATAAGATTTCGCGCTACCGCTCGAAGGACAGCGAGCCTCCGAAAATTTACAAGCTCGGTTCAAAGACATGGCAGACGCTCAAGTCCAACGCCAAAAAGAAGGTCAAGGACATAGCCAAGGACCTCATAAAGTTGTATGCTAAAAGACGGGCGTCAAAGGGATTTGCCTTCTCACCGGACACTTTCCTCCAGACCGAACTCGAATCTTCGTTCATGTACGAGGACACTCCTGATCAGGAAAAAGCAGTTCAGGCAGTGAAAAGAGATATGGAGGACAGCTGCCCTATGGACAGGCTTGTCTGCGGTGACGTCGGGTTCGGAAAGACTGAGGTTGCAATCCGTGCGGCGTTCAAAGCTGCCACTGACGGCAAGCAGGTGGCGGTGCTCGTGCCCACGACTATACTCGCGCTTCAGCACTACAGGACTTTCACTTCACGACTTAAGGAATTCCCGTGCAACATAGAATTTGTAAGCAGACTGCGTACTGCAAAGGAAATCAGCGACATACGCCAGAGGCTCAAGAGTGGTTCCATAGACATACTCATAGGAACCCACAAGATTCTCGGCTCAACTTTCGAATTTAGGGACTTGGGGCTTCTCATCATCGACGAGGAACAGAAGTTCGGAGTGGGTGCGAAGGAGAAACTGCGTCAGATGAAGGAATCAGTGGACACTCTCACTCTCACGGCAACACCGATTCCGCGAACTCTCCAGTTCTCGCTTCTCGGAGCGCGGGATCTGTCGATTATATCAACGCCTCCGCCGAACAGGATTCCTGTGCAGACTGAAATAATGCTCTTTGACGGCGATGAAATCCGCAAGATCATAAACTACGAGATTAACCGTGGAGGGCAGGTTTTCTTCCTTCACAACAAGGTGGAGGAACTCCAGTCTATCTACGACATCCTGCACAGGCTCGTTCCTGACATGAAAATCTGCATCGCGCATGGTCAGATGGAGGCAAAGATTCTGGAGGACAGAATTCTCGACTTTATGGCAGGCGACTATGATATGTTACTGTGTACAACCATCATAGAGAACGGTCTTGACATTCCTAACGCGAACACTATCATCATCAACCAGGCGCAGAACATCGGTCTGAGCGATTTGCACCAGCTTCGCGGACGTGTCGGTCGTTCTAACCGCCGTTCATTCTGCTATCTGATTGTGCCTCCTCTCGTTTCAATCACAGAGGATGCACGCCGCCGCCTCAAGGCCATAGAGTCGTTCTCCGACCTCGGCAGCGGGTTCAATATTGCGATGCAGGACCTCGATATCCGTGGGGCCGGCAACCTTCTTGGAGCGGAACAAAGCGGGTTCATCACAGATATGGGCTTTGAAACTTATCAGAAAATCCTGTCCGAGGCTATGGAAGAACTCGGTGTGGAGACCGGACTCACCTCGCGCAACGTTAATGAATCGTATATTTCCGACTGTACCATTGAGACGGACCAGGTGGCGCTCATTCCAGACTCGTACATAAGCATGACGGCAGAGAAGATAAGGATCTACAAGGAACTCGATTCGATGGTTTCGGACGAGGGTATAGACAAGATGAAGTCGCAACTTGTCGACCGCTTCGGACCGCTGCCTCCTGAACTTGACAGCCTTATGGAGATTGTACGCATCAGGCATCTTGGCGAGAAACTCGGGTTTGACAAGATAATCATAAAGAACGGGCTTCTGATAGCCTTCTTCATATCGAATCCTCTCTCTCAGTACTATAAGTCCAAGACCTTCCAGAACATACTCTATCGTCTTAATGAAAACCAGAGGCTGTTCGACATGAAGCAGAACGACAACAGGCTCAGGATAGTCTCCCGCAACGTTCCTGATCTCTTCGAGGCTTACGCACGACTTTCGCTCTTGAAGTAGTTTTGGATAGATTGACGAATTTTACTAAATTTACGGCCCAAAAATGACGGAGGAATACTTCTCACGTCGTTCGAAATGACATTGACATGAATTTGCTGATTGATGTCGGCTACACTGCAATCAAAGCGGCCTGGGCCGACGGGATAACTTTGGGAAAGACTTTCCGCTATCAAGGAGAGCGGACTGCTGACTTTATACTCGGACTTGTGGAGAAGAACAGGCCCGATGTCATGGTACTCAGTTCTGTCCGTGAGTTCTCCCAGACAGCGATATCGAAGTTCGGCAAGTGCTGCGGAAAATTCATACTCATAGATTCGGAGCACAATTTCATATTGGAAGACAACGCACTTCCTGCATACCTTACTCCTGACCGTGCCGCGTCTGTCATTGCCGCACAGTATCTCTTCAAGGGGAAGGGCTGCACCATTTTCGATTTCGGAACCATACTCACCATTGATTTTATGGACGCCGAAGGACATTACAGTGGAGGAAACATATCCCTTGGCTGCCGCACGAGATTCAAGTCAGTGAACCGCTACTCGAAGTCGCTTCCGCTTCAAGACACGCCTGAAAATGTAGAGGAAACGGGTAATTCCCTGACGTCTTCGATAGACTCCGGAATCATCTTGGGTATAATGTTTGAAATTGAGGGATATTTTGCGCGTCACCCTGAAAATATAGTGATTTTCACGGGAGGCGATGCGATTTATTTTGCAAAAAGGATGAAAAACTCCATCTTTGTAGTTTGCAATCTCGTGTTGATGGGGTTGGCTTTAATTGCTGTGAGATATGGTGAAAAATAGTTTCATAAAGTTACTTATGGCTGCGGCGCTGTTGCTCCCGGCTGTCTGCGCATATGCACAGACCTCGACAACGGGAACCTACGGCTCGTTCTCACCATATTCCATCTATGGAGTGGGAGAGATTTCCAAAGGTGGGACAGCACATTCGAGGAGCATGGGAGGCGTCGGCATTGCTTCGAGAAACAGGAGGTTCATAAATGTCTCCAACCCTGCTGCCGTGGCTGTTCGCGACACGCTCGCGTTCATGGCTGACTTCGGACTCTACGAGGATAATAAGATTTACGCCCAGGGAAGCAAAAGGGGAGCGGAAAACACATTCAACGTCAATAATATAGTGATGTCTTTCCCAATATGGCGCTCGTCGGCCTTCCTTGTCGGCCTATCGCCTTTCAGTGACGTCGGCTATAGTTTTTCTTCAAAAGAACAGTCTGATGAACTGCTCGGACATGTGGGAAACATCACCTACGACTCCTACGGAAACGGAAGCCTCTACCAACTTTATGCCTCTGCCGGAGCGACTTTCTGGAAAAGGCTTTCGGTCGGTGCTGAGTTTATCTATTATTTCGGAAAACTTGACAGGAATTCCAATGAAACTTTTGAGAATTCGACATACAGATCAATAACTTACGGAACAAATCTGAACCTCCATGGCTTTACGGGAAAGTTTGGAGTGCAGTATGACCAAAAGCTTTCACCGACTATGTCTATGACAATCGGCGCCACCTATAGGCTCGGAACGAAACTCAGGGGATATGAAAACCATTTCGCGTATGCGAGCCAGTCGAGCGTTGTGGACACATTGAAATCAATGACCTACACGGACACGCTCTCGCACTCATCAAACGCGCCGCGCATAGCTGATGAACTTGGAGTAGGAATTTCCCTCAGGGGCAACGACAGATGGTCGGTTGAGTTCAACTATCTCCGTTCCGACTGGCGAAACTCCAATTTCGAATTGAGAAAGGGCTTTGCTGCAACGGGAAAGGCCAATTTTACATCTTCTGTATCACAGTCCTTCAGAGCGGGCTTCGAACTGGTTCCGAATAGGAACGACATAAGGTACTACATGAAACGCTGCGCATATAGGGGAGGAATCTACTACGATCAGGACTATTTCCTGATGAACGGCAACCGCGTGGACTCGTACGGAATCACTCTCGGAATCACTTTTCCTGTGTTCAGATGGTACAACGGAATATCGCTCGGAGTGGATATGGGCCGGCGAGGCTCCTCCAAGGGAATGATGATAAGCGAGACATACTTCAAGTTTGTCGTTGGTTTCAACATACATGATATATGGTTCCAAAAGCCGAAGTATAATTAGTGGAGGCGTGCCGGAACGCGTAAGTTTAAAAAGAAAATTAAAGATTATTGATATGAAAAGGATTATTACTCTGTTTTTTACAGTCCTGATGGCAGGGGTGGGAACAACCCTGCTCGCACAGGGAAAGTATGGTGCGGACAGCGCCAACTGCATCAAGTATCTGTCTTACTATCAGGAGTATTACAAGCAGAAGAACTACAATGACGCAACTCCTAACTGGCGCAAGGCATATAAGGCATGTCCTCCGACGGCCAACCAGAACATGCTCATCAACGGAACTGCCATCGTACGTCGTCTGATTTCGCAGAATGCGAAGAATGCAATCTACAAGGAAAAGCTCGTGGATACTCTCCTCACTATTCATGACCAGAGGGCTGAGTATTATCCGAAATATGCTGTCACAGCTCTAAACAATAAGGGTCTCGACCTCATCAATTATGTTAAGGGTGACGACCAGAAGCTCTATGACGGACTTTCCGACATCATTAAGAAAAACGGCGTGAACACGAAGCCGAGCATCTACCTTTTCAACCTCAATGCAGCCGTTGAACTCTACAAATCAGGCGTTCTTAATGAGGAACAGGTGATTGATGTGTATGAGAAGGCGATGGAGAACCTTGAGAACACTCCATGCAAGAATGATAAGGAAAAAGAGGATGTCGCAAAGGTGACTGAGGACATCGAGAACATCTTTATCCAGAGCAAAGTGGCATCATGCGAGAACCTCGTTGCTCTCTTCACCCCGCGCTTCGAGGCCGCTCCTGACGACATCCAGCTCGTCAAGAACATCGTGAACATGCTCAGCAAGACTGAGGAGGGAACAGACACAGATCTGTTCCTTAATGCAGTGAACGCGATGAATCGTCTTGAGCCTTCATATCAGTCGGCGTACTATCTGTTCAAACTTTACTCTTCAAGGGGTAATGTGGACGAGGCAATCAAGTATATGGACGAGGCAATCGCCTATCCTGAGTCGGATGACAAGGTTGACGCTTCCTACAATTATGAACTTGCCGCCTACTCTTACAAGAACGGTCACTCCGCAAAGGCATGCGCTTGCGCACAGAAGGCTGCTGAACTCGACCCTGAGTTTGCCGGGAAGGCATATATGTTGATAGGAACCATCTGGGGCTCGCAGGTTTGCCGTGGAAATGAAATAGAGTCACGCGCTCCTTATTGGGTTGCTGTGGATTATATGATTAAGGCAAAGAACGCCGACGAGACTCTTGCGGCTGAGGCGAACAGCATGATTGCACAGTATAGCAAGTACTATCCGCAAAAGGCTGAGGCATTCATGTATGACCTTCTCGATGGTCAGCCATACACCGTCAGCTGCGGTGGAATGAGGGCTACCACTACCGTGAGGACGCAGAACTAATGTTTTCTTGACATTGAAAGGAATAGGAAATATAATGATTAAGCTGGCAACCGCTTCGGCGGTTGCTTTCGTCGTTTATTCCTGCAAGGGCAAGTTGGCGGAAGAAGACGCGATGGATATAACTCTTATGCCGGTGCAGACTGCCGACAGCATCACCTCGGTCCAGACACAGAACGGGCAGATTCAGATGCGGATGGAAGCTCCGCTCATGGAGCGTTATGAGACTGACAGCCTGTCCACACAGTTGTTTCCTGAAGGCTTTGCCGTGTACGGCTATATTGATGGAGGACTGCTTGAGACGTCAATCACCGCTGACAATGCGCGTCATCTGAAGTATTCTGACGGTCGCGAGTCTTGGGCCGCGTTCGGGAATGTCGTGGTGAAGAACCTCATAAAGAGGGAAGTCATGGAGACGGACACGCTCTATTGGGACCAGAAGGAGGAGAAAATCTGGACGGATTGTTATGTGAAGATGTATTCTCCCGACGGGTTCATGCAGGGTTATGGGATGGAGTCCGACCAGAGAGCGAGAAATTCAATCATTTTCCGTCCTTTCAACAGCTACGGAATCGTGACGCAGGACAGTACCGCAGTCAATGTGGATTCGGTGAACTTTATAGGTCCGATTCAGCGAAAATAAGGTCATTTCTTTCATTTCAGCAAAAATTCGTGGTGTAATTGAGGGAAAATTACTAACTTCGCACCCCATTGGGTTTTATGCCCTCTGACCATTTTACGATAATAACTAAAAAAGCAATAATTATGGCAGTTCTTGAAACAATCCGCGTGAAGTTCGGAGTCGTGATTACGGCGCTCATCGCAATTGCGCTGCTTTCGTTCATCATTGACCCAACCACGCTTCAGAACGTCGCCTCATCGATGTCGTCAAAATATGACGTCGGCGAGATTGACGGCAAATCAGTTTCTTATGTCGATTTCCAAAAGGACGTTGAAAAGACCAAAGGCGTGCTTGAACTCCTTGGTTTCCAGGCCAATTCGGAACAGGCTCAGTCTTATGTAAGGGACGAGGCATGGAAGGAACTCTTCGACAGTTACTATTTTATCCCGAATGCTGAAAGCGCGGGTATCTATGTCGGCAACCAGGAGGCTCTTGATCTCATTTCCGGTGACAATATCTCCCCTGTAATCGCACAAGTTTTCTCGGACGAGAACGGTTTCAACAAGGAAGCTTTCCTCAATTTCGTGAACTATTGCAGGGAGGACCAGAGCGGAAGGTATAAGGAACTTCTCAACTACCTCTGCAACACCGCCATCTCACAGCAGTACTACTCCAAGTACTTCTCCCTCTTCTCTGAGAGCAACATCACCAACGAACTTGGACTTGAGAACGAGATTACGGACAACAACAATTCCGTAAACGCGGAGTTCGTTATGGTTCCGTTCGGTTTCGCACAGGACACAACTGTCGTTGTCAGCGATTCTGAAATTAAGGAATGGTACAAGGCCCACAAGAAAATGGACGCCTACAAGTCCCTTTTCAAGCAGAAGGCAAGCCGCGACATAGAGTATGTAGTGTATGACATTCTTCCGTCTTCGGAGGATGTTGCTGCTGCAAACGAAGACATCGCAGCTCTTGCAAAGGATTTTGCTTCAACCGACAATGTGAAGTCATTCCTTCTTGCGAACTATTGCCAGTTCGATGAGAAATACTACAAGGAAGGCGAACTCAAGACCGTCGCTCCTGAAGTTGACGAATTCGTTTTCAATAACAACGGACAGTCTGTTTCTCCGGTTCTTTCACACGATAACACATTCTATCTCGTACGTATCCTCGACACAAAGACTGAGAGCGGAGTCGTGAAGAAGCAGGTCGCTATTCTCGAGAAGGAGGCTATTGCCAGCAAGACAACCGTCAACGGAATATACGCAAAGGCTAAGTCATTTGCTTCACAGGCAGCAGGCAATTACAAGAACTTCCGTGCAGCAGTTGATTCCCAGGCAGTTTATGCACACAGCGCGAATCTCGTTGAGGGTGCAAGCCGCATCGGTTCCATCGATAATGCAAAGGAGGTTACCCGTTGGGCATTCGATGCAAAGAAGGGTAAGGTTTCAGAAATTTTCGATATCAACAAAGACTACTTCGTGGTTGCTGTCCTCACCGGCATCAACAAGGAGGGTTACAAGGACATAAAGGAAGTTTCTCCTGTAATCAAGGATATTCTTTATCGTGAGAAACTTGCCGACCACAAGGCAGCTGAGGTTGCGGAGAAGATTGCCGGGCTTGACAATATGGCGGCTGTAGCCGAAGCGCTCGGCACGACCGTAAGCACAAAGGACGGAATCACGTTCTCTTCTCTCACATCACAGGGACTCGACCCTGCTTTCATCGGAGCTGTGACTTCCGCCGAGCAGGGTAAGATTTCGGCACCTGTAAAGGGCAGCTACGGAATCTATGTGTTCAATGTCACTGCCAAGGAGACCGGAGCATTCTATACCGAGGATGATGCCAACTCCAAAACTGCTCAGATGAACCAGTATATGGCTCAGATGCTGTTGGGAGTGATGAATGAGAATGTGGTGGTGGATAATAGACCAAGATTTTATTAGGCATCCCCTCCCTCCCCGCGAACTTTCTTGGTTCGTTATAGGCTGTCTGCTTCGTTGGACGGTGACGATAGTTTTATCTTTATATAATTTAGGTGATCGGAGAAATCTGGTCACCTTTTTTTATTCTTGTTTATCTAAAATAGATATTTCGTGGGTTCTAATGATGAATTTTGTTAATTGATATTTTTTATCAAAAACAATAGAAA
>ERZ1026860.398-NODE-398-length-30397-cov-4.007613_pt1 | contig 30397 bp, 31 predicted proteins | sample MGYA00380160_ERZ1026860 | MGnify/ENA primary metagenome ERZ1026860 (study PRJEB33269, sample SAMEA4719796) | human gut metagenome | biome: human-associated habitat; feature: organic feature; material: feces | place: Cameroon | collected 2013-10 ... | reverse complement strand
TGGAGGAGCCTCTGCGCCAGATCAGCAAGAACGCCGGCATCGATGGCAGCGTGATTGTTGAGAACATCAAGAACAGCCACAAGAACGGTTATGGCTACGACGCGCTGAAGGGCGAGTATGTGGACATGATCGAGCGCGGCATCATTGACCCCACCAAGGTAACCCGTTCCGCTTTGCAGAACGCTGCCAGCGTGGCCGCTATGGTGCTGACCACCGAGAGCCTGGTGGCCGATATTCCCGCTCCCGAACCTGCCGCGCCCGCTGGCGCTGCCGGCATGGGCGGCATGGGCGGAATGTACTAATTGCCTGACAACTGAAATGACGGAGGGCCGTGCCAAAGCGCACGGCCCTTTTTGTGGCTTTAATGCTTCAAATCGTCCGGGTGTTCCCAGGCGGTTTTTTGGTGATGAATGTCATACAGGCTGGTGTAGTGCTGAGCTTCCTCCTGGGTCTGCACGGCCGCTGGCATCAGGCCGGTGCATTCGTTGGCCGACGCCAGGTCGTTGGTTTCGGGCAGGGGCGGATTGGGCAAAGGCTTTTTGGATTGCATGGATGATCGTCTCCTTTCCCGCATAGTGTCTGTGCCGGACTTGCCGGTCATTCATCCATTCTATGTTAAAAGCCGGACTTTGTTTTTGCATTGACCAGCCGCCGTAAAAACCGTATAATCCAATGTGCAAAAGGAGGCTTTGCCATGATTTCACGAACGGAACGGCTGAACCGTACCGCTTTGCTTAGAACGCCTGAAGAAATGGAAGCTTTGGCGGCGGCTCATGTGATGCTGCTGGGGCTGGGAGGCGTTGGCAGCTACGCGGCTGAAGCGCTGTGCCGCGCAGGTATAGGCGAGATGACCCTTGTGGATAACGACACGGTGGCCCCGTCCAATTTAAACCGACAGCTGCCAGCGCTGGTCAGCACCATTGGACAGCGCAAAACCGATGTGGTTGCCCAAAGAATGAAGGACATAGCGCCTGATATGGCGCTGCATTGCGTCAACGCTTTTTATCTGCCGGAAAACCCGGTGCGGATTCCGGAAAACTGCACCTTGGTCATTGACGCTATCGATACCGTTTCGGCCAAAATTGATCTGGCGGTTCGCTGCAATCAGCGGGAGATTCCGCTGATCAGCTGCATGGGAATGGGCAACCGACTGGATCCTGCCCAGATTCGGCTGGGGGATTTGTTTCAAACCACCAACTGCCCCCTGTGCCGGGTCATGCGCCGGGAACTGCGAAAGCGTGGCGTTACATCCCTGCCCTGCGTGTATTCGCTGGAACCGGCCCGCGCGCCCCGTCAGGTGGAAGGCGCGGAAACCAGGGCTACCGGCCGCACCGCGCCGGGGTCTGTCAGCTATGTTCCCAGTGTGGCGGGTTTGTACCTGGCCTATGCCGCCGTGGAGAAAATTCTGGCGGGCCAAAGCGAAAAATAGGATGTTCAACCGCCGGGTTTCATGGTAAAATAGCCATGGCGATCCTAGCACGAAAAGCAGGTTGGAGGGTTCGTTTTGAAAAAAGATATCATCATCATTGGCGGCGGCGTGGTGGGCTGCGCTGTGGCCAGGCTTTTGTCCCGATACCAGGGAAGCATCGCCCTGCTGGAGGGCGGCAGCGATGTGGCCGATGGGGCCAGCAAGGCCAACAGCGGCATTGTTCACGCGGGCTTTGACGCAAAACCCGGCTCCCTGAAGGCAAAGCTGAATGTGGAAGGCGCGGCCATGTACCCAGATTTGTGCGCTCAGGTGGACGCGCCCTACAGCCGCCCCGGCGCAATGGTTCTGGCCTTTACTCAGGAGGAGCGGGCAACCGTGCAAAAGCTGTATGACCAGGGCATTGCCAATGGCGTCAGCGGCCTGCGCATTGTGGAGCGGGACGAGATTTTGCGCATGGAACCCCAGACCAATCCGGAGGTGGTGTGCGCTCTGGACGTGCCAACCAGCGGCCTGACCAGCCCCTACGAGCTGACCTGCGCGCTGGCGGATCACGCGGCGGTAAACGGCGTGGAATTTCATCTGGAAACCTGTGTAAACGATATTCTTCCCGAAAATGGGGGCTATACGCTCAAAACCAACCGGGGCGATTTTTTTGCCCCCATCATTGTCAACTGCGCGGGCGTTAACTCCGCCAGGCTGCATAACCTTTTGTCCGATCAAACCCTGACCATCATTCCCCGCAAGGGCGAATACTATCTGCTGGATCATACCAAGCCCCTTCAGTTTACCCGCACCATGTTCCAGTGCCCCAGCAAAATGGGCAAGGGCGTGCTGGTCAGCCCAACGGTACACGGCAACCTGCTGCTGGGTCCGTCCGCGACGGATGTAACGGACGGCACGGCTGTGGAAACCACCGCCGAGGGGCTGAAGCTGGTAAACGAGGCCGCCCGGAAAACCTGGCCGAAGGAAAACCTGCGCACGGTGATTACCACCTTTGCGGGCATTCGCGCTCACGAGGCAAACGGCGACTTTATTATTGGCGCGGTGGAGGGGCGCAGGGGCGCTTATGAAACCGTCGGCATTGAAAGCCCCGGTTTGTCCGCCGCTCCCGCCATCGCCAAAATGCTGGCAGCGCAAATCGCCAGCGAAAACGGCTTGCGGGAAAAGACGGACTGGTTGCCTGCCCCTAAGCGGGAAAAGCCCTTCTACGCCATGACCTTTGATGAAAGGGCGGATGTGGTTCGCCGCAATCCGGAATACGGCACGCTGGTATGCCGCTGCGAGCAGGTAACCGAGGCGGAAATCCGCGCCGCGATTCGCCGCCCCGTAGGCGCGCGCACCATCGACGCGGTCAAACGCCGCACCCGCGCGGGCATGGGCCGGTGTCAGGGCGGTTTTTGCAGCCCACGGGTTCTGGAAATTTTGTCCGAGGAATTGCACATTGACCCCACCCAGGTGACCAAATGCGGCGGCGAAAGCCGTTTGCTGGTGGGCACCATTGCCCAGGCGGCCGGAAAGGAGCGTGCCGAATGATGAAGCCTCAAAACGTTGACGTACTGGTCATTGGCGCTGGCCCGGCGGGCATGGCGGCCGCTATTGCCGCCCGGGAAGCGGGCGTGGAAAGCCTACTGGTGCTGGAACGGGAAGCAAGCATGGGCGGCATTTTGCGTCAGTGCATCCATAACGGGTTTGGCCTGCACCGCTTTAAGGAAGAACTGACCGGCCCGGAATACGCCCAGCGGGACATCGACCGGGTGAAGGAACTGGGCATTGAGGTGCGCTGCGGCACTACGGTGCTGAGCATTGAGGAAGGCCGTCTGGTGACGGCTGTCAGCCGCGAATATGGAATGCAGCTGTTTCAGGCCGGAGCGATTATTCTGGCCATGGGCTGCCGCGAACGTCCCCGGGGCGCTTTGGCCACTCCCGGCACCCGCTGCGCCGGTGTGTATTCCGCCGGTACGGCGCAAAAATTTGTCAATCTGGAAGGCTATATGCCCGGCAAGCGGGTGGTGATTCTGGGCAGCGGCGATATCGGGCTGATTATGGCCCGGCGCATGACCCTGCAGGGGGCCAAGGTGCTGGCCTGTGTGGAACTGATGCCCTATTCCAGCGGCCTGAACCGCAATATTGTGCAGTGCTTGCAGGATTTTAACATTCCCCTGTACCTGAGCCATACCGTCATTGATATTCAGGGCAGGGAAAGGCTGTCCGGCGTAACCGTGGCGCAGGTGGACGCAAACCGTCAGCCCATCCCCGGAACGGAAAAGCAGTTTGACTGCGACACGCTGCTTTTGTCCGTAGGCCTGATTCCCGAAAACGAACTGACGCAGCAGGCGCAGGTGGAAATGAGCCCTCTGACCCAGGGAGCTGTTGTGGATGACAGCCTGCAAACCAGTCAGGAGGGCATCTTCGCCTGCGGCAATGTGCTGCATGTCCATGATCTTGTGGACTTTGTCAGCGCCGAGAGCTTCAAGGCCGGTAAGGCGGCCGCCGAATTTGTGCAGGGCAGGCAGCGCAAGGGCCGCTATGTCAACCTGACAGACGGCAACGGCGTGCGGGGCGTGGTGCCCCAGCGGCTGTTGATTCCGGAGGGGGACGCCCAGCCGGTGCAGATCATGTTCCGCCCGGCGGCGGTGTATGAAAACGCCACATTGCGGGTGCTGGATGGCGATACGGAGCTGATTCGCCAGAAAAAACGCATTCTGGCTCCCGGCGAAATGGCGGAGCTGACGTTGAAGCCCGAGCAGATCAAAGCCCTCAGCGGCGGCGATGTGACCGTTCGCATCGACCAGTAAGGAGGAAGGCGGCATGGAAATTACTTGTATTAACTGTCCGGTGGGCTGCCGCATGCAGGTAACGGTGGAAAACGGTCAGGTGACCCGGGTGGAGGGCAACGGCTGCCTGCGCGGCTTGAACTACGCCAGGCAGGAATGCGTGGCTCCCCAGCGTATGGTTACCGCCGCTGTGACGGTCTGCAACCGCAAAACCCCCGTCAGCGTAAAAACACGCACCCCCATCTCAAAGGAAAAAATCTTTGACTGTATGGCACAGCTGGCCAGGCTGCAAATCCAGGCGCCTGTCCATATGGGCGATGTGATCTGCCCCGACGTGTGCGGCACCGGCGTAGATGTAATCGCCACCAAAACCGTGGAATAATAAGCAAAAGCGCGATCGGATAGACCGCGCTTTTGCCTATTTGGCTTGGCAAAGATCAGAACAGGCCGCTGATACGCCCATTGTCGTCCACATCGATACGCTCGGCGGCGGGGGATTTGGGCAGGCCCGGCATGGTCATGATGTCCCCGGTGAGAACCACGATAAAGCCCGCGCCAGCGGATACCTTTACGCTTTTGACGGTGACGGTAAAGTCCTCCGGCGCGCCCAGCTTGCCGGGGTCGTCAGAAAAGGAATACTGGGTTTTGGCCATGCACACGGGCAGACCGCCAAAGCCCAGGCGGGTTAACTGTTCCAGCTGCTTTCTGGCCGGAGGAAGGATACAGACGTCCTTGCCTCCATAGACCTTTTGCACCAGCGCCCGGATTTTTTCCTCAATGGGCTGGTCCAGTTCATAGGCGAAAGCAAATTGGGGCCGCTGCTCCTGACACAGGCGTACAACCTCCCGCGCCAGGGCTTCGCCGCCCTTTCCACCATCCGCCCAAACCGTGGACAGTACGGCGTTTACGCCCAGCAAGCGGCATTTTTCCAGCACCAGAGCCATTTCCGCGTCCGTATCGGTAGGAAAGCGATTGAGCGCCACCACGCAGGGCAGGCCGTATACCTGGCGAATATTGCGCACATGGCGCAGCAGATTGGGCAGACCCTTTTCCAGCGCGGGCAGGTTTTCAGCCGACAGATCGGCCCTGGCAACGCTGCCGTGCATTTTCAGGGCGCGTACCGTAGCGACGATGACCGCTGCGTCCGGCGTAAGCCCGGCCATGCGGCACTTGATGTCCAAAAACTTTTCCGCGCCCAGATCCGCGCCAAAGCCCGCTTCGGTTACGGCATAGTCCGCCATTTTCATGGCCATGCGGGTGGCGATAACGGAATTGCACCCATGGGCGATGTTGGCGAAGGGGCCGCCGTGTACAAAGGAGGGCGTTCCTTCCAGCGTTTGCACCAGATTTGGCTTCATGGCGTCCTTCAGCAGGGCGGCCATGGCCCCCGCGGCCTTCAGCTGGCCGCAGGTAACCGGCTGGTCGTCATAGGTATAGCCCACCACAATGCGGCTCAGACGCTGCTTCAGGTCGGCCATGGAATCCGCCAGGCACAGCACAGCCATTACCTCGGACGCGACGGTGATGTCAAAACCATCCTCCCGGGGCACGCCGTTGGTTCGTCCGCCAAGGCCGTCCACAATGCTGCGCAGCTGGCGGTCGTTCATATCCACACAGCGTTTCCAGGTGATTTTTTTCACGTCAATGCCCAGGGCGTTTCCCTGCTGAATATGGTTGTCGAGCATGGCGGCCAGCAGGTTGTTGGCCGCGCCGATGGCGTGAAAATCGCCGGTAAAATGCAGGTTGATCTCCTCCATGGGCACCACCTGGGCATAGCCGCCGCCCGCCGCGCCTCCCTTGATGCCAAACACAGGGCCTAAAGACGGCTCCCGCAGGGCCACAACCGCGTCCTGGCCAATGCGGCGCAGACCATCCGCCAGGCCAATGGTGGTGGTGGTTTTGCCCTCGCCCGCCGGAGTGGGGGTAATGGCGGTGACCAGAATCAGTTTGCCATTGGGACGCTGGCTTTCCTTCAGCAGCGACAGGTCTATTTTGGCCTTGTAGCGGCCGTAGGGTTCCAGATAGGCTTCCTCTACATGCGCCTTGGCCGCGATGACTGAAATGGGCTGCATCCGGCAGCTTTGCGCAATGGCAATATCGGTTAAAGCATTCATGTGCGTCACCAGCCTTTCCATTCGTTGGGCCCTATTATAGCCATAGGGGCAAGGCAATGTCAAGACGTATATAAAGGGTATACACAGGCCATGCTATCCCCAAAGGAGGGACGGGCATGAACGGTTTAATGACGGAGCGGGAATGGATCCGGCAGGCGTACAGGCGCAGGCCCAGACCCCAGTGGTGGGGCGCTCAATGCCTGTTTGCGGTTAAAACAAGGCCGGATTTCCGGAAGGATCGGGCTTTTTGGGCATTCCTGTTGCTGCTTTCCCTGATTGCGGCGCTTTTGCTTCCCCTGATGCGTCCCATGCCGGAAACATCTGCGGTTTGGGCCCAGCAGGACCGGCCACCTGAGGAGGCGGACCGTCCCAGACATGTGGAAGCTGTTACTTACGCCCTGCCAGCGGGTATAGAGCTGCAAAGCGAAACCTATACCCGGCAGCAGCTGCTGCGGGGCAAAATGCTGCTGCTGGACGCGGACCATCAACTGCCCGTGGGCGTGCCGCCGCCCAACACCCTAAGCATTGCCAATGAGGGAAAAGGGATGATTCCCGTTACCGGCCTGGATGTAAAAAGCGGAAAGGAAACCATTGCGGCGCTTGGCGAATGGTTTGGCGAGCTGCGCAGGCATGGAGTGAGCGGTTTCAGCGTATGCCGGGGCACGATGAGCATCGCCCAGCAGCGGTCGCGGTTAAGCGGACAGGCTCACGCCCTGCTGGAAAAATGGCCGCTGTCCCAGGCGCTTTCGCAGGCCTGCGACGGAATGGATTTGCCGGGAACGGGGGACTGCCTGCAGGAATATACCGTGTCTATTCGCTCCCCTGACGGCCAGCCCCTGGACGGCAGCGCCGGCGGGCGGCTTTTGCTGCGGACGGCCTGGCGGTACGGGTTTATCCGGCGATACCCCAATGGCGAGGGGGAAAAGGCCAACCAATTCCGTTATGTGGGGCGGGCCCACGCCATGGCGATGACCTATCTGGATTTGACCATGGAAAAGTATCTGGACTGGCTGCACAGAGTTGGTGTTTTGACCATTTCGGAAAAAGAAGAGGTCAAATATATCATCATAGCCAGTCCCATGGAAACCACCCATATCGCCATGCAGCTGCCCAAAAACGCCGTTTATGAAACCAGCCTGGACAACATGGGCTTTGCCATTGCTGCCTGTGAGCTAAAGCCATAGCTTTTTTTGGAATTTCCGCTGGGAAAAATGCAAAAAGTTGTGGCGCAACAGAAAAGTTTATGGTACAATCAACAGTGGCTTTATGCCTAATTGACCGTTTGAGAGGGATCGATTGTGACAGAACGGGCTCAAAAATTGCTTCAGGCAATGCATCTGGACGAGCATTCCGGCGTGCTGGTGTATAATCCCAGCAACATGTTTTATCTGTCCGGCTACAAGGGCGAGGGCCTGGTGCTGGTTGCGCAGGGACTAAACGCAATCATTACCGACTTCCGCTATACGGAGCAGGCGGAAAAGGAGGCCCCCGGCTTTCAGGTATGCATGATTGGCGGCGGTAAAACCCACGAGGATATCGCTGGCGAACTGTGCGCTCAGCATGGGCTGACCACCCTGTATTACGAGGATGCCTATATCACTGTGCACACCTTTGAAAACCTGCGCAAGAGCATTCCCGGCGTGGAATGGCGCAGCGTTGCGGGCGCGATTGAAAAACAGCGCGAGGTAAAGGACGCGGGCGAGCTGGAACTGATGGCGGAGGCCTGCCGCCTGACCGGCGACGCTTTCCAGCGCATTCTGCCCTTTATTAAGGAAGGCGTTACGGAAAAGGAAATTGCTCTGCGGCTGGATTTTGATATGATGAGCCACGGGGCCAGCGCGCCCAGCTTTTCCACCATTGTGGCCGCGGGCGCTCACGGTTCCCTGCCCCATGCGGTGCCGGGCGATTACAAAATCCAAAAGGGCGATATGATCACCATGGATTTTGGCGCGCGTTATGGCAACTACTGCGCGGATATGACCCGCACGGTGGCCCTGGGACAGCCCAGCGACGAGATGCGCAAGGTGTACCAGACGGTTCTGGACGCGCAGAAAATGGCTCAGGACGCCGTAATGGCGGGCAAGGTCTGCAACCAGATTGACTCCATCGCCCGGGATTATATCTACGAGCATGGCTATAAAGGGCGTTTTGGCCACGGACTGGGACATTCTGTGGGTATTGATATCCACGAAAATCCCCGCTTCAGCCAAAATTGCGCGGATGTGCTGCAGGCTGGTCAGGTCATGACCGTGGAACCCGGCATCTACCTGCCGGGCGTTGGCGGCGTGCGCATTGAAAATTCGGTGGTGGTTCTGGAAGACGGCTGCAAACCCCTGACCACGCCGGAGCGTGAACTGATCATTCTCTAATGACCCTGTGATTCATTACAACGAGGAGGAACAAAACAATGATTACTGCTGGCGATTTCAAAAAGGGCGTTACCATCGAGTGGGACGGCGGCGTATGGAACATCGTGGACTTTCAGCATGTGAAGCCCGGCAAGGGCGCCGCCTTTGTGCGCACCAAGATTAAGAACATCATGACCGGCGCCGTGGTGGAGCGCAGCTTCAACCCCACCGACAAGATGCCCCGCGCGATCGTGGAAACCAAGGAAATGCAGTATGTGTACAACGATGGCGGCCTGTACTACTTTATGGATCTGGACACCTACGAGCAGATTCCCCTGAACGCCGACCAGGTGGAGGACGCCATTCCCTTTGTGAAGGAAGGCACCAACGTAACCGTGCGTTTCTTCAAGGGCAGCGCCTTCAGCGTGGCTGCCCCCAACTTTGTGGAGCTGGAGGTTACCGATACCGAGCCCGGCTTCAAGGGCGATACCGCCAGCAACACCTACAAGCCCGCTACGCTGGAAACCGGCTACAGCATTCAGGTGCCGCTGTTTATCAACACCGGCGACCATATCCGTGTGGATACCCGTACCGGCGAATACATGGAGCGCTGCTGACGCAACATTTTGAAGGAGAAAGCTATGAGCAAATTGACAGATCGCGCTGCTTACCTGCGCGGCTTGGCTGATGGCATGGGCATTGACCGGGAAAAGAACGAAAACCGGCTGATGCTGGAAATGCTGAAACTGATGGACGACATGGCCCAGAAGATCAGTGAAATGGACGAGGACGTTGGCGAACTGGAAGCCTATGTAGAGGATTTGGACTCCGATTTGAGCGATGTGGAGGACGCCCTCTTTGGCGATGAAGATTGCGATTGCTGCGATGACGATGATTGCGACTGCTGCGACGACGATGAGGACGAGGAGCTTTCCTTTGATTGCCCTCACTGCGGCAAAACCGTTATGGTCAAGGCGTCCGATATCGACTATGATGAAAGCCCCGTTTGCCAGTATTGCGGCCAGCCGTTCTTTACCGACATGCCCGATGACGGCGAGGACGAATAAGTCAATATCCTTTTCAGGCAGACCCGCCAGCTGGCGGGCCTGCTTTTTTGATTGTCCCGTGAACCCGGCATGGCCCAAAAGCGTTAATAGAGTGTAAGGCCTGTTGCAACAGCCAAACCAGGAATGTGAGGAACAGACGATGGTGGACGAACAAACCTTCCTTAGGGAAGTGGCGGCCATGGAACGGACGCTTTACCGGGTCAGCAGCGGCCTGCTGCATAACCGGCAGGACTGCGCGGATGTGGTGCAGGAGGCGCTGAGCAAGGCCTGGGCCAGGCGCGGCAGCGCCCAGGAGCAGTGGTTTCGTCCGTGGCTGACACGCATTGTTATTAACGAATGCCATAACCACTGGCGGCGGGGCAAACGCCTTGTGGTAAGCGAAAAGGTAGAACCGCCGGAACATACAGACGTGCCAAATCTGGAACTAAGGCAGGCGCTGGACGCTTTGCCGGAAAAATGGCGGCTGCCGTTAACGCTGCACTATCTGGAGGGCTTTTCCGTTGCGGAAATCGCCCACATGACCCATACGGCCGAGGGCACCGTGAAATCACGGCTGCATAAGGCCCGGGCAATGCTGAAAGCGGAATGGGAGGCGGATGAGGAATGAAGTGGGACGACGCTATGTTAAACCAGCTGGATCAGGCCTATGAACCTACGCCGGATGATTTTCATCAGGCGGTGCGACGGCGGTTGATCAGCCCTGGCGAACAAAGAAAAAAAGCGTTTCCTGTGCGTGCGGCGCTGATTGCCGCGTTGTGCGCGGCGCTTTTGGCCGGCACGGCTCTGGCCCTTGACAAGCTGGGGGTGCTGTATTTTCTGACACGGCGGATAGCGGGAGGCCACGACGCGGCTATCGTGGAACAAAACGTTGCGCTGCCTGTTCGCCAAACCTGCGACAGCGACTTTCTTACAGCGGATGTGCGCGATTTGTGGATGGACGGCAACCGGCTGGCCGTATGCTTTCATTTGGAGCCAAAGGAACCGGAACGTTATCGCCTGCTGGCGGAAACGGACATTGGCACGGACGGCGAGCGGTTTGACCGCATCTGGTGGAACGGGCAGATTCTTTCGTTTGACCAGTGGCTGCCGGAGGGAAAGCAGATGCTGATCATCAGTCCTCAAGCTATGGAAGTGGGCGGTGTGCGCCTGCCGACCAGTCAGGACTGGATGCCGCAGCAGCAGGGCGAAACCTTTTATGTGGAAGGAGATTTGTCCCGGCTCATTTCCCGGCGGGGGGCGTTCAACCCGGATGGAACCGTAACGGTGACGGTTGCCATTGACGTTTCCGTCTACGGGACGGAAACCCATGAAACCGCTTTGCTGATGGTTGCCCTGAAAGCGCCGGATGATTTTGCGAAGGAGGAAAAGTCATGAAACGGATGCTGTTGGTGTGTCTGGCTGTTGCGCTGTTTTGCGTCCTGCCCGCGCGGGCGGAGGACAATCCCCTTTGGTGCGGCCCGGAGGAGGTGGATGTTTCCAGCGTGCTGGAAGAAAACGGCCGGTTGGTGGGGGAAATCGGCATTCCTCAGGGGGAGAAGGATCCTTATGTGCTGCGTATTGACTGCCCCCTGCCCAAGACGTTCACCGAAAAGCAGCAGGCAAAGCTGCATGTGACCTACCGGGATATTGGCACAAAAGATTTGCAAAACGCCATGAAGGCCCTTGGACAAACGGCGGACGCAGATCAGATGCAAGGGTACAAGGACGGTTGGGCAAACCGCTGGTTACGGTACAGCGCAAAGAAAACGGAAGAAGGCGACAGCTTTTTTCAGCCATACCTGATGCCGGGCTGGCAGAACCCGGACGCCGCTCCGGCCATGGAAAAGCTGACCGCCCTGGCTGGTCAGCTGGATATTTCCCTGGATTTGGGAACCATGGTTGCCGCCCGCAATCGGGCGGAGGATTGCTTGGCCTATTGCAGCGCCAGCCAAAACAGCAGCGGCTGGTATCAGGAGATTTATCAGAGCTATGGGAAAATGCAGGGAGATGTGTTCCTGCTGAACGCCAGATACCGGCTGTATGGAATGCCGGTGCAGCCCCAATTCAGCTGGAAAGCCGGTAATGATGGGTATGCCGCCTCATCCCATATGGAATGCGCCGTGGGCGCGGACGGAACCCTTCTGGAAGCGGAAATCAGCGGCGTGCCGGTGGTAGAAAATACGGAACCCATTGCTTTGCCGAAGCGAAGCTGGCAGGAAATTGTCAAGCTGTGCGTTTCACAGGGCTACTGGCCCAATTCCACAGCGCGGGATATTCAGGTGGAGAATGACCCCCTGTACGGCTCCTACACCGTTTACGCCGCTTACGATACCATCACCGCGATTGAGCCCTGCTGGATCGGCCGGGAAAAGCAGCGGCTTGAGCCGGGCTGGTCGCTCCGGGGCGTCAGCCGCGTTATGAAGGACAATAGCGTGTGCGGCTGGTTTGAGTGGGAGATACCTGCCATACCGTAAAAATTTTTGGATCCTTTTCAGGCGTTGGCTCGTCTAAGAAGTAAAAAAAAGGAGGTGAGGCCGATGGAACAGAACGAGGAACAGCTGCGCCGCCTGATGGAAGCCTATGGCGACAGCATTCTGCGCATGTGCGCCCTGTATCTGGGCGACGCGGCGCTGGCACAGGATCTGGCGCAGGAAACGTTTCTCCGCGCCTATCAGCACATGGAGGGCTTTCGCGGCGACAGCAGCGAGAAAACCTGGCTGACGCGCATTGCCATCAACCTCTGTAAGGACGAGCTGAAACGGCCCTGGCGCAAACATGTAAGCGGCCGTCAGCCGGTGGAGGAACTGCTGGCCGCCCGGCAGCAGCCAGCGCCCCAGGAGGACACGGTGCTGCGGGAGGTCATGGGCCTGCGCCCAAAGGAGCGGGAGGTCGTGCTTTTGCGCTATTACCAGCAGCTAAAGCTGGAGGAGATTGCCCAAGCGCTGGCCATTCCCAAGGGTACGGTTACCTCCCGGCTGAACCGGGCCAAAGGCAGATTACGCGCTCGCTTGGAAAGGTGGTATTTTGATGAATGATTTTCGCGGCATGGCGGATGAGAGATTGAAGGATTTGACATTTCAGCCGTTGGTTGAAAAAACGGCGCAGGCCGCGCGGCGAATGAGCTGGCCGGTGAAAACGCGCAAAACCCGGCTGGCCGTGGCTCTGGCGCTAGTACTGCTGGCTCTGTGCGCTACGGCGTTGGCGGTAGGGCTGCGCTGGTCCCGGCAAATGAACGCCGCCAACGCCGGACGGGCGGCAGTGATGCAAAAGTACGGCCTGACGGCGGATACGCTAAGTCTGTTTGAAGAACGGGTGCAGCCTGTCAACGATGGCTGGCGGGTTGTGTATTCGACCCAGATGCAGGAGGTAAGCGAAAAGGCTGGCAGCTATACGGCCACTGTATCAAGCAGCGGCAAGGCAGAGGCCTCCTGGAGCTACGACGGCGTTGACCCGGCATTGTGGCAGGATGGAGCGCTGACGGACCCGTACTGGGGCGCTAAGCAGCTGCAAAGCTGGAAACAGCGGCAGGACGAGGCCATTCATGCAAGCATGAATAAAGAAATCCAGTACAACGCTTATCCAGCGATTTTGGAAGCGGACGGCGTGCAAATCGCGGACGAGTCCATGCGGCAGCCGGTTTTACAGGCCAATCAGGCGCTGCGGCAGGCCTTTGGAATCAGTCCGGAGGCGCTGACGCTGTTTACAGCCAGCGCGTACATAGATGAAACAACCGGCCTGTGGACGGTGCGCTATACCCCAAAGCATCAGGAACGCTGGGGCGAGGTGCTGAACCAGTGGGTGGAATGCGAACAAAAGATGGGAGAATATCAGGTCGTCCTTACAAACGACAGTCAAGGAAACCGGTGCAGCTGGTCCCTGGACGGGGTGGAAAACGGAGCCTTTACCGAGCATACCTATGCCGGAGCCAAGGCGTTTGACGCGGCTATTCTGGAATACCTGCTTCACACCATTCAGCGCCGGGCCGAAATTGTAGGCCGGTATGTAACGCAAAATGCGTATGGCTGGGATATTCCTGCCGGCGATCAGCCGGTCAGCGTAGAGGATAACGCCGCGCTGGACGCCATTTTGCTGGACGCGGGGTTTGACAGCCCATCCCTGAACCATGTGCTGCCCCAGCCCGGCGATATAAGCCGGGAACAGGCTGTGGAAATTTTCTATCAGGCCGTTCACCAGCAGTATGGCGTTGAAAGGGATGTTTTTGAGAACAGCGTGTACGCTTACGCGGAGCTGACACAGGAGCCTGAATGCCGTCAGTGGTACTTCTGGCTGCAAAGCAACCAGGCGCTGGCCAGCTGGAGCGTTTCCATCAATGCCCAAACCGGCGAGATTCTCTGGCTGACCTGTGACGCGAGCGCTGGTTCCAACGGCTGACGCATAGTTTGCCACCTTTTGGGAAACCTGTTTGGCGGAGGTGAAAAACATGAGTCCCAAGGAACTGTTGTACATCGAGGATGCTCTGGATCACGAAACGTTTTTGCAGTCCCAATGCCGCCAGGCGGCTCAGGCCCTGCAAAACCCGGAATTGAAAAACTATGTGACCCAGCTTGCCAACCAGCACCAGCAGCTTTTTCAGCGGCTGTACCAGCTGGTTTGATCAAAAGGGGGCGATTGACTATGAACGACCAGCAAATTATGGAAAACCTGCTGCTGACCACCAAGGGCGTGTGCGATTTGTACATGCACGGAACCATTGAATCCGCGACCCAGAACGTGCACGCGGCTTTTGATCAGGCCCTGGGCGAAAGCCTGGATATGCAGGATCAGATCTATCAAAAGATGGCGGCTCAGGGCTGGTATCCAGCTCAGCAGGCCCAGCAGCAGCAAATCGATCAGGTGCGCAACAAATTCGCAAACGCTTAACGCAACATGGGGGTCCCGCGGCAGCCAAGCCAGCGGGACCCTTTTTGCATGGTTCTGGCTTTTGAAGCATATGGTTCCCAAACGGCAGAATAGGGAGGCATATGCAAGATGAAAAAACGGGAATGCCTGGCGGGGGCAATGGCCTGCGTGGGCGCGGTGGTTGGCGCGGGCTTTGCGTCCGGCCGGGAGGTAAACCAGTTTTTTGCCCAGTATGGGATGTATGGCTGGTGGCTGATTGCGCTGGCGGTGGCGGCCATGGTGGGATTGATGATGCTGTGCATGCGCCGGTCGTCCGCTTCCGCATGCTGGTGCCAGCTGTACGCGGGTCTGCCCACTTGGCAGGGAAACTGCGCGAAGGCTTGTACTTTGGGTATGATGGGCATTACCGCCGGGGCCATGATTTCCGCCGCCGGTCACATGGTGGCGCTGGTGTGGCCCAGCGGCTTTGCCTATGGGGTAGGGATGATCGGCACGGCGCTGCTGGCGTATGCGGCCGGTTATGGGCGTATGCGCGTTCTCAGCTGGGTCAGCGGTCTGTTAACAATGCTGCTTTTTTTGGCTATACTGGCATCCCTGGGGGTAACGCCGGTGGGGGAGCAGGTTGTTACCCAGGTCCCCTGTTCTTTTTGGCGGCTTGTGTGGGCGGCGGTGCGGGCGCTGGCCTATGGGGCCATGAATGTGACCCTGGCCATAGGGGTGGTTTGCCGCTGCGGCTGCTATACCCGGCGCGGCATGAGCCGCACCTGCGCGCTGTTCGGCTTTTTGCTGATCGGTCTGCTGTTTGTCAGCCAGTATTTGTACTTGCGCCATCCGTCTTTGACGGACGAGGCCTTTCCCCTGGTTCGGCTGCTGTCCGCCTTTGGCCGCAGTGGATTTTTGACTGGCGCAACGCTGCTGTATCTGGCCATTTTTACAACGCTGGCGGCCGTGCTGTATGGTTTGCGCAGCGCCGTGGCAGACTATGTAAGCAGCCCGGCCCTGCAAACCGGGCTTGGCCTGGGCCTGCCGCTGGTGCTGGCCTGTATCGGGTTTGAATCGCTGGTCAACCGCTGGTACGCGCCGGCAGGCCTGTGCTGCCTGGTACTGGTTTTTGGCCCCCTGCTTGGGAAAAATCCCCTTGACAATTCAAGGAAGATACAGTAGGATAGCACCATACAAACGATTGCGCATAAGAAAGGGGTTCCTTTGTCATGGCTTTTGCGATTCATCCCTGGAAAGTCATTGAAACCACGCTGGACCGGCAGCATTTGCGCTTTGCCGAAAGCCTTACCTCCACCGGCAACGGCTATATGGGTATGCGCGGCAATTTTGACGAGGATTATTCCGGCGATACCCATTTGGGCACCTATATCGGCGGCGTGTGGTTTCCGGATAAGACCCGCGTGGGCTGGTGGAAGAACGGCTATCCCCAGTATTTTGGCAAGGTGATTAACGCGGTGCGTCTGAACGGCGTGCATGTGGAAATAGACGGGGAAAATCTGGACCTGGCAAAGGCGCAGGTGAAGGATTACTATTTGGAACTGGATATGCAAAAGGGCCTGTTCCTGCGCCGCTTTACGGTGCAAACGGCTAAGGGCGGGGTAAAAGTGGAGGCCGAGCGCTTTGTTTCTCTGGCGCAGAAGGAACTTTTGGCCCTCAAGTACACGGTTATCCCTGATTACGACGCTCATGTGGTGATGCGTCCCTATCTGGACGCCAATGTACATAATCTGGACAGCAACTATGACGAAACCTTTTGGGATATGCTGATGGAGGAGGAAACGGAGGACGCTTTGGCACTTCTGACTCAGACCAAGGCCAATCCCTTTGATGCGCCCCGCTTTACCGTCAGCGCGGCCATGAGCTGCTGGGCGGACGGCCTGGAAATGGCGGGACGCAAAACTGACAGCGGCTATGTGGAAACCCGCTACGAGGGCGATGTGCCCGCTGGCGAAGCAGCCAGTCTGGAAAAATACGCGCTGGTTTTCACCAGCCGGGATTATGATGAAAAGGTGCTGAACACCCTGTCCCTGAAGGCCGCCGCCCGCGCCCGGGAGCTGGGCTACGACGAACTGCGGCAGGCTCATGTGGGGGCCTGGAAGGCCCGCTGGGATGGCTGCGATGTTCAAATCGAGGGGGACGACGCGGCCCAGCAGGGCATTCGCTTTAACCTGTTCCAGCTTCTCAGCACCTATTCCGGAGACGACGCGCGGCTGAACATTGGCCCCAAGGGCTTTACCGGCGAGAAATACGGCGGCGCCACCTATTGGGACACCGAGGCCTATTGTCTGCCGGTTTATATGGCCATTGCGGGTCAGGACGTGGCCAAGCAGCTGCTTTTGTACCGCTGGCTGCAGCTGGACGGCGCGTATTACAACGCCCGTCAGCAGGGCCTGAAGGGCGCGCTGTATCCCATGGTTACCTTTACCGGCATTGAGTGCCATAACGAATGGGAAATCACCTTTGAGGAAATTCACCGCAACGGAGCGATTGCCCATGCCATCTTTAACTACGCCACCTATACCGGCGATTACGCCTATATGGTGCACGAAGGGCTTGACGTGCTGTGCGGCATCGCCCGTTTCTATACCGACCGGGTGCATTTTTCCAAGCGTCATCAAAAGTATATGATTCACGGCGTAACCGGCCCCAACGAATACGAAAACAATGTAAACAACAACTGGTATACCAACCGCATCGCGGCCTTCAGCATTGGGCTGTTCATTACCCAGGCCCGTCAGGCGTCCAAAGAACATCTGGAACAGCTGGGGGTGACGGAGGAAGAACTGGCCCATATGCTGGAAGTGGTAGAGGGCATGTACTACCCGGAGGACGCGGAGCTGGGCGTCTTTGTGCAGCATGATACCTTCCTGGATAAGGATTTGCAGCCCGCCAGCAGCATACCGCAGGATCAGCGGCCCATTAACCAGCACTGGTCCTGGGATCATATCCTGCGCAGCTGCTATATCAAGCAGGCGGATGTGCTGCAGGGTCTGTATTTCCTCAATCACCTGTACGATACCGAAACCATCCGCCGCAATTTTGACTTTTACGAGCCCATGACGGTGCATGAAAGCAGCCTGTCCCCCTGCGTGCACAGCATTCTGGCGGCGCAGCTGGGCTACCAGGACAAGGCGGTGGAGATGTACCAGCGCACCGCCCGGCTGGATTTGGATAACATCAATAACGATACGGTCGATGGGCTGCACATTACCAGCATGGCGGGCAGCTGGCTGGCCATCGCCCATGGCTTCGCGGGCATGCGCACCACTGCCGGCCTGAGCCTGAATCCCTTCCTGCCCAAGCAATGGACGGGATATGCCTTCCAGTTCCACTACCGTGACCGGCTGATTCGGGTTAAGGTGCAGCCGGGTCTGGCAACCGTGGAGCTGCTGGATGGCCGCCCGCTGACCATTACCCTTTGCGGTGAGGAAATGACGCTGGAAACCAGCGTTTGCCACTCTATCTAAGCACCGTTTGCCGCCTCCCACATAGGATGCAGTATCATGCATCGTGGGAGGCGGTTTTGTATGCTTAAAATGCTTGTGGCAGGCGGCGACAGGCGCATGCTGCTGTTGGCGGAACTGTTGCAAAAAGACGGCTTTCCGGTGGATACACTGGGCCTGAAAAAGAATGATGAGGCCGCTGCCCGGCCGGAGCAGGCGGATGCTGTGCTGTTTCCCTATCCGTTTGCCGTCCGGGGGGGACTGGTTCCCACCCTGACCGGCCTGCCCATGAGGCCACAGGATGTGCCCATCCGTCCGGAGGCGGCGGTGCTGGCCGGGGCCGGATTGGAAAAAGTGCTGGCCCGGCCGGTGATTCGCTATGACCAGTCCCCCGGTTTTCTCCAGCGCAACGCCGATCTGTCCGCTGAAGCGGCTGTCAGCGCCATGATGGAGAAAAGCGATTTGGCGCTGATGGACAGCCGGGCCCTGGTTACTGGTTACGGCCATTTTGGCCGGGCGCTGGCCAGACGGTTAAGGAGTTTGGGGACGCTGGTAACTGTGGCGGCCCGCAGGGAAACACAGCTGCTGCTGGCGGAAACGGACGGCATGGATGTAGTGCCGCTGGAAGCGATGGGCGAAGCCATGCCCGATCAGGATTGGGTACTGAATACCATTCCGGCACGGGTCTTTACGGAACGTGTGCTGGATCGCATTCCTCGTTCCGCCTGGCTGCTGGAACTGGCCAGCGCCCCTTATGGGTTTGATAAGGGGGAAGCCGTCAAGCTGGGCCTTCAGGTTGATTTGCTGCCCGGCCTGCCCGCCCGCTATGCGCCCCGCAGCGCCGCCATGGCCCTGAAACAGGCCTGTCTTGACCTTGTAAAGGAGGAAGCGCTATGAAAAAAACCACCGTCGCCTTTGCCATGACGGGCTCCTATTGCACCTTTGACCGGGTGCTGGCCCAAATGGAAAAACTGGTGCAGCGCGGCTATGACGTGCTGCCGGTGCTCAGCTTTCACGCGGGAAATGTGGATACGCGCTTTATGACGGCGGAACACCTGCGCAGCCGGATTGTGGAAATCACCGGTCACCAGCCCATCGACACCCTGACGGAGGCGGAGCCGATCGGGCCCAAGCGCCTGTGCGACCTGTACCTGATGGCCCCCGCCACTGGCAACAGCCTGGCCAAGCTGGCCAACGGCATCTACGATACGCCCGCGCTGCTGGGGGCCAAAAGCCACCTGCGCAACGAAAAGCCGCTGGTGCTGGCGGTATCCACCAACGACGCGCTTGGCATAGCCGCCCAGAATATCGGTCGGCTGCTGAACTGGCGCAACGTGTATTTTGTGCCCTTTGGGCAGGATGATCCGGTAAAAAAGCCCCGTTCTCTGGTGGCGGATTTTACCCAGATTCCCCGCACCATCGCCGCTGCCCTTACCGGCGCGCAGGTCCAGCCAATGATCATCGCCAGACAGGAATGAGAAAATGTCACAAACGAAAGAAAAATGAGAAATGCTGTAACAAACTTGCAACAAAAACGATTCTGTTATAAAATATATGTTGCAAAAGAAGCCGCCAAAGGAGGGAACAACCGATGCTGAAAAGGCTGATTATCATGCTGATACTGGCCCTTTGCCTGCCAACGCTGTGCCTTGCCCAGGAGTCCGTGCCCACAGTGGAGGAAGTGAAAACCCAAATAGGCGAAAATTATGTGGCTTACCCGCAGCTGACAAACCTTGCGGACGAAACCATTCAGGCCAAAATCAATGACGATATTGTGGCGTCGTCCGGTGTAACGGAGCATTTGGTCACTCTGGTTACGCTGGGCGACAGCCCGTGGGGGCTGCAGGTACAGTATCAGGTCACCCTCAACCGGGACGGCGTGTTTTCCGTGCTGATCAGCGCGGAGGGCAAAATGCCCAATAAACGGAACGGACAGGCCTATACGGCCCTGACCTATGATTTGACCACCGGCGATCGTCTGGGACTGGACAGCCTGTTCCAGAATGCGGACCAGACCATGACCCGTCTGGAAACCCAGGCGTATGGCAGCCTGAGCCAGGAACTGACCGGCTATACGGAAAACAGCGACTTTATCCCCCTGCCCCAGGACCGGTTTACATTGGACGAAACCGGCATCACCTTTTGGTATGAAGGGGAACAGTTTCAGCTGCTCAGCGGCTACGCGGGTGCCTGCCAGTTCCGCTATGAGGAATTGCAGCAGGATTTGCGCAAGGATGGCCTGTCCGGCCAGCTGGGCCTGATTCGGCAGCCCTTAAGCAGGCAGCAGGCGGCCCAGCAGGTGCAAAGCTGCGTCCAGGCAGGCGCGCTGCCCGGCATTCCGGTACAAATGGGGCAAAGCATGACAGAGGTAATCGACAAATACCGGCTGGTGCGCACTCCGGATGAATTTCCGGGCGGGCGGTATTATCTGCTGGAGGATCCGGCCTTTCGGGATATGCTGGTGATTTCCGACGCCATGGAAAGCGGCTATGACCATTCCGTAGTGGAGGGAATCCAAATGAAACGCGGCGGCATGGCCGGATTGCTGATTGGCGCATCCACCCGTCAGGATTGGATGGATATTCTGGGGCAGCCCCAGGAAACCATTGTGTTTACCGACAGCATGGCTTATGATTACAATCTGCCCGCCGGGCAAAGCGATATCTACCACTTTGGAGAATACGAACTAAGACTGCATGGGGACGAGAACGGCGTTTTGCGGGCCATCCAGCTGTGCAGGTAACAATCGGAGGCTGAATAGACAACATGGCAAAGGGTGGCAAAAAGCAGCAGGCCGCGCAATATGAATCCGGCACGCTGGCGGCGTATGCGGTAGCGGGCATTGTCCTGATGGGACTGGGTGTGCTGTCGCTTTTGTCCGTCGTAGGCGGGCTGAAGGGCGTTTTCTTTTCCCAGGTGCGCCGGGTTATGCAGGGCCTTGGAGGAGGACTATGCATCGGCGTTAGCGTGCTGCTGATTTGGGCCGGTTTGCTGACCGCCATTTCCACCGGCAGGCACATGCCGAAAAAGGCGCTGCTGCTGGTAACGGCCCTGTATGTGGCGGTGCTGTCCATTGTGAACCTGACGGGAAAAGTGGGCCAGTATGGCTTTATGGAGTACCTGATTCAGTACAGCAACAGCCAGACGCCGCCCGTTCCCAACGCGGACGGCTTTGCCGCCATGGCCAAGGCCTGTTTTGCCGTATGCGCAGGCAGCGGCGCTTTTGGCGGAATCATCGGCATGCTGCTGGGCTGGCCGGCGTGGAGCTTTTTGGGCGTAACCCTTGGCACAGTCGCTCTGGGGCTGCTGGTCATTGTTTGCGTGCTGCTGTTGTCCCGTTTTGACGTGAAGCAGATGATGGAAACCATTCAAGGGCATGTGCAGGCCCGAAGCGAGGCCCGCGCCCAGCGTCAGGCCCAGGAGGCGTATCGCCAGCAATTTGAGGAGCAGCAGCGTCAGGCGGAGGAAAATGACCGAAAGCTCATCACTCCGGCGTTTTTGCGCAGACAGCCGGAGGAAACGACGCCCTCCCAGCAGCCCTATCCTGCCGGTATGACCATGGAGGCCATGCAGGCCGCCTACCAGGCCTATACGCAGCAAATGGCTCAAATGCAGCAGCCTGCGGCCAGACAGCCGGAAATGTACGATGAGATTGTGATGCCGCAGGATACAACGCCTTTGTGGAAACGGGGCCGCAAGAAGGCCGAAAAGCAGCAACCCGCCTACCAGACGCGCATGACCTTTACCCCCAGCGAAATGGGCATGGGCCAGCCGGACGAAGACAGCACCATGATTTTGTCCGCATCCAAGCGTAAAGCTCAGGAGCGGATTGAAGCCATTCGCAAACGCAAGGCGGATATTACCCGGGACCTGGACGGAAATGAAAAGGCCCAGGCAGCGCCGGATTTCGCGCCCAGGGTGCAGGCTGGCGCTCCCCTGCGGCAAACTGCGGAAACCGGCCAGAGTCAGCCAAGCGGACAGGCTCAGCCTGTCTTTCATCCGGCGGTTCTGGAGGAAACGGAGGATGATACGACTGAACCACCGGCTCCGATTCAGCAGCAGCCGGACCGGCATTCCGCCTACCGCCGCCCTGCTGGCGAAAAGCCTGTCATTCATAGCGAACAGACCACCATCCCTTACGCCTACCCTTCCATTGATTTGCTGAATCCCCAGCGTCAGCGGGAGGCGCAGGATACCCGGGCCAGCGACGCCCAGCGGGCGGCGCAGCTGGAAAAAACGCTGGAGAGCTTTTCCATCCCCGCCAAGGTGCAGCGGGTTACCCACGGCCCGGCGGTTACCCGGTTTGAATTGGGTCTGGTATCCAGCGGCATCAACGTCAAGCGGATTATGAGCATTGCCGATAATATCGCCCTGGATATGGCGGCCAACGGCGGCGTGCGCATTGAAATTCCCATTCCCGGTACCAATTTGTTCGGCGTGGAGGTGCCCAACCAGGAGGTGCAGTCCGTTACCCTGGGCGAGGTGCTGGTCAGTCCGGAGATGTGCTCGGCCAAGTCGCCGCTGGCGGTGGCGTTGGGCCGGGATATTGCCGGTAAGCCGGTGATTTGCGACATTGCCAAAATGCCCCACCTGCTGATTGCCGGTCAGACGGGCAGCGGTAAATCCGTATGCATCAACGCCATCATTAACAGCATTCTGTTCCGCTCCTCACCGGAGGAAGTGCGCATGATCATGATCGACCCCAAGGTGGTGGAGCTGCAATGCTATAACGTGGTGCCGCATCTGCTGATTCCCGTGGTCAGCGACCCCCATAAGGCGGCGGGCGCGCTGGCATGGGCTGTGGCGGAAATGCTGGATCGCTACCATAAAATTGAAAGCAAAAAGGTACGCGATATTACCGCCTATAACGCCAAGCTGGAACCGGGCGAACCCAAGCTGCCCAGAATCGTGATTATCATCGATGAATTGGCGGACCTGATGCTGGCCTGCAAAAAAGAGGTGGAGGAAAGCATCATTCGTATCGCTCAGCTGGCCCGCGCGGCCGGCATCCACCTGATTGTGGCTACCCAGCGTCCCACGGTGGACGTGATTACCGGCCTGATTAAGGCCAACATTCCGTCCCGCATTGCCTTTGCCGTATCGTCCAGCATTGACAGCCGAACCATTTTGGACCAGAACGGCGCGGAAAAGCTGCTGGGCCGGGGCGATATGTTCTATTTCCCCACAGGAGCCAAGAGCCCCATCCGTGTGCAGGGCTGCTTCCTCAGCGACGCGGAAACGGAGCGGGTTGTGGATTACATTGCTGCCCATTCGCAGGTGGAGTTTGACAACGACGTGATTGAAGCCATGGAAAATGAAGAAAACATGGATAACCCCCTGCTGAACAACGGCGATGAGGGCGATGAAGGGGTGGATGACCGGCTGGAGGAAGCCATCGATATGGTGCTGACGGATGGACAGGCCAGCATCAGCATGCTTCAGCGGCGAATGAAGATCGGCTACGCCCGGGCAGGCCGCCTGATCGACGATATGGCGGCCCGGGGCATCATCAGCAAGTCCGCGGGCAGCAAACCCCGGGAAGTGCTGATGAGCCGGGAGGAATACGAGCGCAGCAAGGCGGCTCAGGCCTGATGGGCGGATTTGCGAAATCGAAAAAACAAATGAGGAAATTACATGATAACGCTTTTCAGGGCTTTATCCAAACGGCGGGAGCTGTTAAAGCAATCCCGGAAGATTCAGTACGACAGTCAGGGCCGGGCGATTCTTACCATGCGGGTTCGGGATGATGGAGACTTTTTATCTCCTTATTCCCTCAGTCGGGAAGAAACCATATCTGCCGATGTGGCCGAATTTTTGACCGAAAGCGCAATGGCGGTTCATCCCCGCACGCCCATGACGCTGCATATCCACAGCCAGTGCATTGACGAAAAGGAACAGGACGTGTACCGGCGGGCCATACGCAGCTACTTTACCTTGCAGGCGATTGAGCATCAGCGAACCATGCGGCGCAACGCCATTCAGTCTGCCGTTATGGCGGCGGTGGGCGTTGTGTCTCTTGCAGGCATGGTTTGGGCGGAAAAAATGGGCGTCAGCGGCATTTGGATTGAATGCATGGACATTTTCGCCTGGGTTTTTGTGTGGGAGGCGGTGGACCTGTTCTTTATTGAACGGGGAATGCTCCGGCTTAAGCAAAAACGGCTGGACGCCTTTATGGATATGACGGTTCGCTATTTTGATACAGACTGAAAATGTGGGACGGCACCTTAGCCGTCCCGCATTTTTATGCTATGGGGTTTCATAACCGGCGTTCCGGCACGGCTTACTCTCCGGGTACGGCGGTAAAGGAAACCGTGCCCGCAAAGCCGCTGCCCTTCAGCGTGATTTGGTAATCGCCGGTTTCGGGAATCGCCACTTCAAAAACGCCTGTTTCCATTCCGTTGCTGCGGTAGATGGGCGTCTGGCCTGCCATGCCCACGGTTGCCTGCAGCGTACCTTTCTGTACCTGAGCCTGTACGCGAACCAGATCGCCAGCTTGCAGGGAAAGGGTATGCTCGTCCTGCGTGTTTAAAGCCTGACAGTCCAGCGCGTAGGAATCCGCGTTTTTGCTGCGTCTGCCGTCAAAGGCGGGGACTGGACGGTGAAAAATCAGAAAAACAGCAAGGACGGCCGCTGCGGCCAAAATCACGCAAAGCCATTTCTTCATGTTTTTTCCTTTCAAAAACCTTTTAATCAAAGGGAATGTACTGATCGCCCCGGAACATTTCATGGATAACGTCATAATGCGGGTGCTTACGCCAGCTTCCGCCGGTGGGCTGCTGGCCCCAGTCAAAGACGCAATCGGGGTGACGGGCCATTATTTCCTGCTTTTGCTGCCTGGAAATGGGCACATTGCCGCACCAGAACCGTTCCAGATTGGGCAGGTCGTACAGGCAGCTGATGTCTTTCAGATGGTCGCTGCAGGTTAGATTCAAATCCCGCAGCTTTGTCAGATTAGATAGAGCTGATACATCCTTTGTATCGGTACTGAAAGCCTCCAGATATTCCAGATTGGTCAGTCCAGCCAGAGGCGACAAGTCCTTCAGGGCGTAGTTTGGGCTGATAATCAGCACGCGAAGCTCTGTTAAGCCGGATAAAAAGGATAAATCATTCAGCCGGTTATGGCCAAGATCCAGCGCCTTCAGACGGGTGCAAAGCCGCAGAATGCTTAGTTCTTTTGTGGTATGCAGCCGGTCCTGTGGGTCTGTCATGCGGCTGCGGTGCAGCGTGGAAAAGGCGGTAGCGTCCGTGCGGACGGTATGAATGGCAAAGCGAAGGGTCCACCCGAAAAAAACATCGGGATAAGTATCAAACAGCCACTCCATATCCTCCCGGCTCAGCTCGCTGTCAAACATGCGCACTTCCCGCACAGCGGGCAGCTGATCCAGCAGATCCGCGACCGCCTGAGCATCCGTTACCCGCACGGAAGCAGCGTCAAAATCCAGCACCCGGGTTTGCGGGTCTATTTGTACGCCAAAGGCGTTCAAGGCTTCGGCATAACCCGCCTGTATCGCCAGCAGGAGAACCGTTAGGCAAAGCAATGGCAGCCAGCATTTTTTCATACGCCCTCCCGGGAAAGGCGGGTAAGCCGCTGGGGGTAAAAGCCCATCAGCGCCAGCGCCGCCGCCATGCCCAGATAATTCAGCCAGGTGGGCCAGGGCATTTTGTCCAAAGCGTATTCCAAAAAGATGACCAGCCCTACAGACAGCGCAAACCCACCCCAATAGGGTAGGGATTTGGAGCGTTTGCCCCTTGGCAGACGCAGGGTCGCCACCAGCAGCAGGGTCAGCACAATCAGAGCGCTTTGCAGCTGCTGCACCCGCAAAAAGCCCCATTGGATGGACTCGACCCGGAAACTTTCGCAAAAAATCTGGGTTACGGCCCACCAAATCAGCCCGGTGGACAATTTGCGGCCCGCCAGTTTGCGCCCCCGCAGCAGAAGAATCGCCAAAATCACCAGGGCGCACAGCGCCTCCAGGTTAAAGATGGCGGCGCACCATTCGTCGTACATATTGGAAATCGCAAAGGGGTAGCGCTGCAGCCAGGCTGCCTCCACCGGGTCGCCCCAGCCAAAGTCGCTGAACGCTTCCGCCGCACGCAGGGCGGCAATGGCCGCAAGCCCCACAGGCGCATAGGCGTCGCTGACAACAGACCACGGTTTTTTCCAAAACGCGCAGAGCAGCTTCAGCGCCAGCAAAAAGCCCAGCACACCGCCGCCAAAGGCGTAATCATACGGTTCCCGGGGCAAAAAGCAATTCCCCCAAAACAGCCACATGCCGCTTACGCTGGATACCGCCAGGTAATAGACACGGGCGCACAATAGACACAGCAGGGGACATCCAATCGACATCCACAGCCCGGTCGGCCAGCCCAGCTTTTGCCGCCGGGCCACCCAAAGGGCCAGCAGGCTCATGGAAACCGTTATCAACACAAGAGCCCATTCGTAAGCGGTCATCCTTCATCACTCCTGATAGGCGCTGGCGAAATAAATGATATCGCTCAGTTTGCGGTGACGGGGATTCTGCACCGCGTTGATTTTCTGATTGTGAAAGATGATGGCGGTGGAATTGCCGCCATCCAGATTATAGGCGTTTTCCACCCCAAGGGTCATCATGAAATCCGACCATTCCTTCATGGTCAGGCCGCCGTCCTTGGACTCCTTGTCGCCCTCGCAAACAGCGCAGATGTATTCCAGCTTGCCCTTTTCCACCTGGGCGATAGCGGCCCTCTGGTTGCGGGTCAGCGAACTGTTAAACATGGCGCGGTAGTTATCCGCCAGCGGCTGGCCGTTTACCACCAGACCGGGGCCAAAGTTAAAGGTATTGACCATAGCGCCGGCGGAATAGCCAGCCAGCGTTTCCTCAGTGCAGGATTGCAGAATGGTAAAATCGCCGTTTTCATCAATGACCAGCAAATCGCGGCCGGGGGCCAGGCGCTGGCAATAGGACTGCCCCTGACGCAGCAGGTAACAGCCCACGGTGCTGAGCTGATAATAGGAATAGTCCCCGTTGATGGCCAGCACCGCGTTCATGCGGTTAGCCATGTCCTGTACCGAAGCCACCTGTTTGCGGTTAAAGCCGTAGGCGGACGCGGTGCGCAGCTGGGTGGGGTTGGCAATGGTAATGCGGGCAACATAGCAGACCGTCTGCTCCCATGGATAGGTTTCGATGGAAACCTGGATGCTTGGGTCCTGGTAATGGGTTGCGTCCTGATAATAAGCCTCGTTAACAGGAAAACCGGCGCTGTCATCCACCGGCAGGGCGACCACTTCCGCCAAGGCCGCGCCCGCGCGGCAAAGCAGCATCACGGCAATGAGACCATGCAGCATCCAACGTATGTTCTTCATTTTTTGACCCAACCTTCCAGCGTGCTTGCCCTGTTTACAGGAAGATACCCAAAAATAAACAGAACTGGTCCTATCATACCATTTTCGTGCCAAAAGTCAACGGCGGCGTGGGAAAAAACCAGGGCGACAGCAGTTAAGAATCAGGCGAAAAGAATCCGCAGGAAACAATCATGGTCAAGGCGAGCCCAGTAACGCTGCTTTTGCAGACGGACAGGCTTGCCAAGCTCAGCATTTCCGCATAGTGGCAAAGCATCTTTTCCCAGAAAATGTTTTATGCTATAATCAGACAAACAACGAATTACAGGGGGGCGCGTTCATGAAAAAATACATGGGCTCTGTGGTGATGTTTGCTTTGTTTGAAACGGTGGCCATTACCCTGTGGCTGACCAAGCATAATCTTTTTTACCTGCTGAATTTTACCTACATTGGTGGGTCGCTGGCCGTTGGCCTGGCGCTGTTTGCCAACCATCACAAGCATGCCAGGCGGGTTGTGCAGTTTCTGGTGGGAACCTATATGCTGGTTTATTTGGGAATCATCAGCAACGAAAACATGCAGATCGAGGGCTTTTGGTATTATCTGTTTCTGGGCGTTTTTGAGGCGGCCACCATTCATTACGCCGTCGCCAAAATCTTTGGACCGCTGTTTTTTGGGCGGGGCTGGTGCGGGTATTGCTGCTGGACTGCCATGATTTTGGATTTGCTGCCCTACAAGCGGCCCCAAAATCCCAGAAAGAAAATCGGCCGGATTCGCTACATCGCGTTTGCTGCTTCACTTTTGTTTGTATGCCTGCTGTTTGCGCTGCCGGTGGTTAACCGGGAAAAGGTGATGTGGATTGCCTTCCTGGTCGGCAACGGGCTGTATTACGCCGTTGGAATTGGGCTGGCTTTCGCATTCAAGGACAACCGGGCGTTTTGCAAATACATTTGTCCTGTAACGGTATTTTTAAAGCCCATGAGTTATTTTTCCCTGATTCGGGTTAAGGTGGATGAAGCCGCCTGCGTGCATTGCGGCAAATGCGAAAAGGTCTGCCCCATGGATGTGCAGGTCAGCAATCCAAACCGCAGCCGCAAAAACGCCACGGAGTGCATTTTGTGTATGGAGTGCGTTGAAAACTGCCCCAAACAGGCGCTGAAGCTGTAAAAACCTATTGACAAGTAAACGACTGTTCACTATACTGTGTGTGAACAGTCGCTTACTTACGTTTAGGAGGTTGTAATCATGAACTATCCCCGCAGTGAAAAATACCAGACGCCCGAACTGCTTTCCAAAATCATGGGTCCCAATCCGGTTAAATTGGAGGAGGAACTGCTGTTGGACTGCGCCATTCCGCAGGGCAGCCGCGTGTGCGATTTGGGAAGCGGCCAGGGCCTGACCAGCGTCTTTCTGGCGAAGGAATACGGCTTTACCGTCTACGCGGCCGATCTGTGGAGCGATCCGGAGGAAAACCGCCTGTTTTTCCGCCGGATGGGGCTGCGGGACGATCAAATCATTCCCGTCAAGGCGGACGCTACGGACCTTCCCTTTGAAGAAAACTTTTTTGACGGCATCATCAGCACGGATTCCTATAACTATTTTGGCAGGGATCCGGCTTATTTGGACCAGAAACTGCTGCCCTTTGTCAAACCCGGCGGCTATGTGTATATTGCCATTCCCGGCATGAAGCGGGACTGCCATCAGCATTTGCCAAAGGAACTGCTGCTTTCCTGGACGCCTGAACAGCTGGAATACATGCACGATGCTGCTTACTGGCGGCGTATGGTCAGCCAGTGCCATGGAGTCGATGTGCTGGCCGTGGAGGAAATGCAGAGCAACGACGAGGTATGGGCGGACTGGCTGCGGCAGGATAACGAATACGCCGTCGGCGACCGCAAAGCCATGGAAGCGGGCGGGGGAAAGTATCTGAATTTTATCAGAATTGTGCTGCGCAGGCGCTAAACCTTGGACATTTGACGGCGGCCATGATATAATAAGCACACTTTTATGTTTAACGAAAGGATGCGTTGCATGGATATCTGCGCCGTTTTGTGTCAGGAGTTTCACCTGCAAAAAAATCAATGTGAGAATGTGCTGGCCCTGATTGACGAAGGCAACACCATTCCCTTTATCGCCCGTTACCGTAAGGAAAAAACCGGATCGCTGGACGACCAGGTGCTGCGCGAAATTTACGAGCGCCTGCAATACCTGCGGGGTCTGGATAAGCGCCGGGGCGAAATTGAGGCGGCGCTGACCGAGCAGGGCAACCTGACGGAGGAACTGGCCGCCAGGCTGTCGGCTGCCGCTACCATGACCGAACTGGAGGACCTGTACCGTCCCTTCAGGCCCAAGCGCCGCACCCGCGCCACCATCGCCAAGGAACGGGGGCTGGAGCCGCTGGCTCTGCTGCTGCTTTTGCAGAACCAGACCCATGGAACCGTGGAGGAAATGGCCCGGCCCTTTGTGAATGCTGAAAAAGAAGTGCCCACCGTGGAGGATGCTCTGCAGGGCGCTCGGGACATTCTGAGCGAGCAGATGAGCGATGACGCAGACGCCCGCAAGACGCTGCGCGCGCTGGTGATGCGTACCGGCGTGCTGGAAAGCAGACAGGCCAAAGACGAGGACAGCGTGTACAGCATGTACTACGCGTTTTCCCAGGAGGTGCGCAATATCCCCGGACACCGCGTCCTGGCGGTAAACCGTGGCGAGCGGGAAGAATTTTTGAAGGTATCCATTCGAATGGACGATGGGGCTTGCATAGGCGTTCTGGACAAGGCGTTTGTGCGGGAGGGCAGCATTACCACCCTCCAGGTGCGCCTGACCACCCAGGACGCCTGGGAGCGCCTGCTGAAGCCCAGCATCGAGCGGGAAATCCGCAACGACCTGACCGACCGGGCCAATACCAGTGCCATTCAGGTGTTTGGCAAAAACCTGCACCAGCTGCTGATGGCGCCGCCTGTAAAGGGACGGGTTACGCTTGGCGTGGACCCAGGCTTCCGCACAGGCTGCAAGCTGTCTCTTATACACATCTGACGCTGCCGACGATCTACTCTGTGTAGATCT
>ERZ1026860.387-NODE-387-length-31197-cov-27.382121_pt1 | contig 31197 bp, 28 predicted proteins | sample MGYA00380160_ERZ1026860 | MGnify/ENA primary metagenome ERZ1026860 (study PRJEB33269, sample SAMEA4719796) | human gut metagenome | biome: human-associated habitat; feature: organic feature; material: feces | place: Cameroon | collected 2013-10 ... | reverse complement strand
CGTATATCTCTGGTTCGGATTTCTTGTATTCTACAAAATACTGATAATACCGCTTTACGATGACGTCGCAGTATTTCTCGTCCAGTTCCACGGTGTAACAGGTGCGCTCCGACTGCTCACAGGCGATGAGCGTGCTGCCGGAACCGCCAAACGGGTCCAGCACCAGCGCGTTCGTCATGGAGGAGTTCATGATCGGGTAGGCCAAAAGCGCGATCGGCTTCATGGTCGGGTGGTCCGCGTTCTTCTTGGGCTTGTCATACTCCCAGACCGTGGTCTCTTTCCGACCGGCGTACCAGGCGTGCTTCCCGGACTTCTTCCAGCCGAACAGCACCGGCTCGTGAATCCACTGGTAGGGACTGCGCCCCAGCACCAGCGAGTTCTTTTTCCAGATGCAGCATCCGGACAGGTAGAACCCTGCATCGGCAAACGCTCTGCGGAAGTTCAGGCCTTCGGTATCCGCATGGAACACATAGATGGAAGCATCGTCTGCCATGACCGCTTCCATGTTGGTGAAAGCATCGAGCAGGAACTGGTAGAAAGCATCGTTTGCCATGTGATCGTTCTTGATCTTCCCGGCGGTGCCTTCGTAGTTCACGTTGTACGGTGGGTCGGTCAGCACAAGGTTGGCCTTCTTACCGTCCATCAGGATGTCGTAGGTTTCCTCCTTTGTGGAATCTCCGCAGACCAGACGGTGCCGACCGAGCGTCCAGACATCGCCAGCCTTGGTAAAGGAGGGCTTTTTCAGCTCCTCATCCACATCGAAATCATCGTCATGCATGCCGTCCTTCAGGCTGTCCTTGAAAAGGTCGTCGATCTCGGCAGGGTCAAAACCGGTGAGGGAAACATCAAAGTCCTCACCCTGCAGGTCAGCGATCAGCAGGGTCAGCTTGTCCTTATCCCAATCGCCGCTGATCTTGTTCAGGGCGATGTTGAGCGCTTTTTCCTTGGCGTCGTCCATTTCAACGACCACACAGTCAACCTCTGTGATGCCAAGGTCGATGAGGACCTTGAGCCTCTGGTGCCCACCGACAACACGACCGGTCGTCTTATTCCAGATGACCGGTTCGACATAACCGAACTCCTCGATGGAGCGTTTCAGTTTTTCGTATTCCTCGTCACCGGGCTTCAGGTCCTTGCGAGGGTTGTATTCGGCAGGAAGCAGCTCTACCGTTTTCTTTTTCTCAATCAGCATATAAGACCCCACTCAGCGAACCTCTCGAAACCGCCGATGCGGTCAATGAAAGTCCTCGCTGTTTCTACGATTCTCTCGTATGGAATACCGTCCACAGCATCGTCACCGATGGCACAGACAAGCTCGACCGGCGTACCGGTTTCCTGCGCCTTGAGCCATGCGTAAATGTTGATGCTGACGTCGGCTTTGGAGAGGTCCTTGCCGTGCAGACCACCGCCGGTCACGGAGTCTCCCATATCGGAGCCGAGCTTCCGGTTAGTGGCACCGGAGTCGACATCCGTGCCGCCGGTCCAGTAACCGAGAGGGTTGATCTCAGCATCCGGGAAGACTTCACGCAGATTGTCCGTCTTGGCGTTGCTCTGGCAGAGGATCAGACGGTCGCCGTCCAGAATGTATTTACCGTCGCTGCCATAGGTGTCATAGAGCTGCTTGGCGATGGCGGTGATCTTTTTCTGCTCGTCAGTCACCGGGACGCCTTTGAAGATGCCGTTGTCGCCGCAGTGGATGCCGTCGATCTGGTTGTCGGCCAGATGCTCATCCTGCGAAACCTCACGATAGTCCACCAGCAGGTTCCCAGCGATACGGGAAACAGCCGCCGCCACCTCATCGGGAGAGAGGGCTACCGAGGTTTCGGTGATAATATGGCAGATGCCGTGACCGATCAGGACCTCGACGGCAATCTTCGGGTTCTTCTCTTTTTGATACGCAAGGTCAACAAGAGCACCGGCAATACGGTCGGCCACCTTGTCGGGATGCGCCGGGTTTACTTTTTCAAACATATCAGTTTCCTTTCCGAGCGGTGAGAAGCCGCTCCATCAAATCATCTTGTGGATTTCTGCCGCCGTACTCCACGGCACAGTTTTCTTTCACGATCTGGTAAATCTGATACCAGACCTGATTAACCTGCTTCATGTAGGTCTGGCTCATCGCAACATACGGTGAAGCGATGGCATTGCCGGTGGTGGGATGCTTTGCCAGAAAGCCGAACTCGGAGATCGCTTCCTCGCACTGAATCCATCGGGAGACTGACATGGCGTACTGCTCAATCAGCTGGTTGTTTACTAACATTTCACAGCCACGAGCCTTGAGCCAGTTCCAAGTATCCCGGTAGACCTCTTCGGCACACAGGTCCTTGCCGTTCTTCTGAGCGGCTTTTAAGTATTCTTTGACCGGAGGAACAACCGCTCCTTCGATTTCTGCCGGTTCCGGGAGCACCATCGCACCATTTAACCTGCCGTCAGCGATTTTATCTGTCAGAGCCTTGGATTTTCTTCCGGCACCGACACGCTGACCGCCTCTCATAGTTCCGTCTTTTGCCACACATTTCACCTCGCTTTCCGGGCTGGGGGTTAATACCCCGTTTGATTTCTGATTTTTGCGCTCGTGACCCCACGCCGCTGTCCGGGTAGAAGGGTCGTAGAGATTTGACCCGCCCCATGGTCACCGGTCACCGAGCTCGTGATGGATCCTCGTGTGGCATGACTGGCACAGGCTCATCAGGTTGCTGGCATCGTGGGTACCGCCTTGGGAAATCGGAAGAATATGATGAACTTCTTCGACCGGTGTTAACCGACCTTCCTTGAGGCACTGCTCACACAAAGGGTGGGCCGCTGCATACCTGTCACGGATACGCTTCCAAGCCCTGCCGTATTTGCGGTTGACATCCGGGATACGCTCGTACTTGTTGTACCGATCTCGGTCCAGCTTTTCGTGCTCCGGGCAGAAGCGTCTATCAGTAAGCCTTGGACAGCCGGGGTAAGCACAGGGCTTCTTTGGACTCCTTGGCACATAATCACCTCGCTTTACGGGCATAACAAAAGCCCTGTGGGAGGAGTGCTCCCACAAGGCTTCCGTATGTTTTACTTTGTCCATCATAATACTATCATAAGAGGCGACTCTCAATCTCTCTCATTTACTCTCATGATGGCTGCCACACAGGAAAGGGCCGTATCGTGCATCCGGTAAATGTGCTGGATGCTGTAATGCATCTCAACCGCAATCTTCTCCCACGAGAGGAAGCACAGATAACGCTTCTCCAGCAGGGTTTGCAGTTCAACATCCGAAACGGCCTGTATTGTGGCCATGATTTCCTTTTTTAGCTCCACCAGATCCTCGACGTCGTGTTTCAGGCTTTCCTCAACCTCGATTATCTTCAAAACGGCCCGTTCTACTTTGGAGCCGCCACGATTCGGGTTTCTCGGCATATCGCTATAAACGACGGTGCAGGATGTGGCCAGTTCATTTAAAGACTCGATTTGCTGGAGCTTGGATTTAATCCGCATATCCAGCGTCCGGGCCTGTGACAGATATTCTTTAGCGGTCATTTCGCTTCTCCTTCCGTAGCTCTTTAATGAGGAATTCCGGATCGACTTTTGACAGGACACCGAACCAGCCGGAGCGGAAGAAACGCTCGATTTCCTGAAGCTCCCGCTCGTCGTCGGTCAGCCGGTAATCCTTGACCGCTTGCAGAATGATGGCGTTTGCCAGATCTTCATATGGGTTCAAAGTCGCACCTCCGAATTTGTGTTCACTCGGATTGGCGAAAATTGTCGATTTTTGTCGTTAGATTTTCAGATTTGCCTTGACCGCAGCGATCAGAGCCGACTGCGTTTTGTCTTTGGCCTTAAGTGCCCGGAGAATCTGCTCATCAATGGTGCCGTTCGTCACGATATGCTGAACGACCACAGTTTCGGCAGTCTGACCTTGCCGCCAGAGCCTTGCTATGGTCTGGGAATAGAGCTCCAAGGACCATGTGAGGCCGAACCAGACGATTGTGTTGCCGCCGGTCTGGAGATTGAGGCCGTGTCCAGCAGAAGCTGGGTGGATCAGGGCTACTGGGATTTCGCCGTTGTTCCATCTGCGGATACTGTCGGCTTTGTCCAGCTTGGAAAACGGGATATGCCGATCATACAGCCGTTTCATGATCCTCTCCAGATCATGCTGGTACCAGTACGCCACCAGAAGCGGTTTCCCGTTCGCGGCTTCGATGATATCCTCCAGCGCATCCAGTTTCCTATCGTGGATCAGGACCGCATCACCGGCATCGTCGTAAATGGCACCATTGGCCATCTGGGAGAGCTTGCCGGAGAGGGCTGCAGCATTGGCAGCAGATATTTCGCCTTCGGGCAGGTCCAGAATGAACTGTTTTTTCATCTCGTCGTATGCGTCCTGCTCATCGGGGCTGAGATAGACCTTGTATTCGCTCGATATGAGTTCCGGCATCTTCAGGTGGTCCGTGGATTTCATCGAAATGGTGATATCCGAGATTTTCCGGTATATGGCTTGCTCGGCACCGGGTTTCGGACGGTAGCTGTAAACGATCTGGCCGTTCATGGCGTCCGGCACGAAATACTCCTGCCGATAATAGGTAATGAACCGACCGAGGCGTTTTCCCATGTCGATGACCTTGAACTCTGCCCACAGATCCATCAGTCCGTTGCTGGCCGGAGTGCCGGTGAGCCCAATGACTCGCTTGATTCTGGGCCGCACCTGCATCAGAGCCTTGAAGCGTTTTGATTGGTGGTTTTTGAAGGAAGAGAGCTCGTCCACCACGACCATGTCGTAATCAAACGGTAGTTTACTTTTCTCGATGAGCCACTGGACGTTCTCACGGTTGATGATGTAGATGTCGGCTTTCTTCGTCAGGGCTGCTTTTCGCTCGGCCTCGCTTCCGACCGCCACCGAATAGGTCAGGTGGTGGAGCTGATCCCACTTTTGAAGCTCTGCGCTCCAAGTATCACGGGCCACACGAAGTGGAGCGATGACCAGCACCTTGTGAACCTCAAAGCTGTCGAACAGCAGGTCCGCAATAGCGGTCAGTGTGATGCTCGTTTTGCCAAGGCCCATGTCCAGCAGCACGGCAGCGAAGGGATGGTCCTCGATATAGTTGATTGCGTACCTCTGGTACTCATGCGGTTCGTATTTCATCAAGTATCCCTCCAATCTGCTCAGGGTCATCAAGGACATATACCTTGAAACCCAGCCGCCGCAGTAATCCGTGTCTGGCTACCTGCAAAGGTCTCGGTTCCTTACCCGGTGCCTTGACCTCCACGAATCCGATCTTGCCTCTGGGCAGCAGCACCAGTCGATCCGGCATCCCATCGAATCCGGGACACACCAGTTTCGGTACGATGCCGCCGCTGTTTTTCACGGCTTTGACTAAAAGTTGTTCTATGATTTTCTCTCGCATAATGTTCCTCCATCAGGAATTAGAGTGGGTGGTGACGGCCTGTGACATGTATTTCTGTAACTTTTCTTAGGTCTTATTTTTTAATGCTCTAAGAATAGTTTCTGTAAAGACTGTCAAAGACCGTCACCCTTGGTTCAATCAAGGAAATCCGATTTAAGCTGCAGGCCTAAGATCAGCCGTGCAGATTTGTTTCTCTTCCTTTCAAAACCGGCGCATTCCAGCGCAGTATAGAAATCAGTTGTGCTGCGGATATAGTCGCCCACCTGCATGCAATAGCTGCGGTATGCGTTGTAGACCTCGCCGGATTTAGCGATCAGGCCTGATCCGACCTCACAACATTCATCGAGGAACTGCGAGAGCCAGTCGTTATTGTCCTTGTACTTCTGAATCGCAGCTTCTACCACAGCGGGTTTAACGATGTGATAATCCTTTTCGATCACACGCTTGGCACCGGTCATGATCCATTTCAGGATTGCACCGCCAGCTTTGTTGAAAAGGTAATCGGCATAGTTCTTGATGTCAGAGGAGCCTTCAATCTTGGCGTTAAACGGAATGACAATCAGCCTACGCCATGTCCCGGCATCAATTGCACCGACCTTCGGCAGATGGTTCGTGTAAAGCACAAGGGTGTGGCTCGGTACGAAACTGAACGGGTCCTTGTACTTTTTCTCCGCATAGATCTCGTCCGTTGAACAGAGCTGTTTGACGTTGGATGTGTTCAGGCGCATGCCTTCCTCCAGCTCGGCGGCAATGATTATCCGTTTACCTTTGGCTTCAGCCAGCTCCGGCTTTACATTCCGCTTGCATCCGACGGTCAGAGTATCTGCGGACATGTTGCCGCTATAGGTGCCCAGCACACGGGAGAGCGTATTCCAGAAGGTAGATTTTCCGTTACGACCTTCTCCGTAGGCAATGATCAATCCCTCGACACAGACCTTCCCGATAGCGGAAAGACCAGCGATCTCTTGAACATAATCGATGAACTCGTTGTCACCGCAGAAGAAGGTCTCCAAAGCGTCCTGCCAGATATCCATACCATCATCGGACGGGTCAACCGTGGTCTGCTTGGTAATGAAATCCGCAGGAGTGTGCTCATGAGCAGAAGGAAGGCCAATACGAAGGTCGTAAGTTGCTGACGGGGTGTTGAGCAGAAATTCGTCTGCGTCAAGCTGCCGCTGGTCAATCTCAACCATCGGGTGTGCTTCCTTTAGGGCAGCGGTGATGTATTTGGAATCTCTGCGCTTGATGGCATAGTTGCGGTAGGTCGTGGCGTTCTCATACTTTTGGAAGGAACGAGCCTGTTCCGAGCTGAAAGCCATAGCCGCTTTCTTCGGACCCATCGATGCCAGCAGCTCCCATGCGCCGTTTTTCATCATCTCATCGGTGGCCTTTCTGATTTCGGTTTCGGCCTCCTCAAGCTGGCGGCTGGTGAGTTCCTGCGCCACAGCCTGTGCCTTGGGCTTGGACTCCTCCCAGAACCGACCGTTGTAAACAAGGTAGTCGGTCGAGGGCGAATAGCGGAGCTTGTTTTCATATTCCCGTGCCAGCACCGTGGCCTGTCCGACGTCGGAATAGTCGGAGGGCTTGAGCTGAAGGTCCTGATTGTATTGCTCCGGAGGAATGTATCCTTCCTGTGCAGCGACCTTCCCATAGAACCGCTGTGCGCTGCGCCAGATGCTGTCGAGCTCCGACTGCTCCAAAGGCGGCTGACAGCAAGCGGCCACTTCCGCAAAATGCTTATGTGCATCATCGGTATTGCCGAAGCGTTTCAGGATGCGTCCAGCATAATGGGACAGCGTGGCGTTGCGGCTGCCTTCGGGAATGACAATGTCGCCGTAGCTGCCGGAGTCCATGTTGGCGTCGAAATCGTCGTCGACAAGGAAGGTGGTCAGCGTCATCGGGCCGTCGAAGATCTCGACCTCTGGCTTCTGGGTCCCGAAAAAGAACCGAGCAGCATCGAGGGCTTTGGTGTCGAAATACGGAAAGATGCTGTTGACCAGCTTTTTCATCTCGCTGTACTGGCCGGGATCAGTAATCCGGTCAATGGCGAAGAAGACGTGGAACTTCGGCCTCGGAGCCTTGTCGCCCTTTTTCTTCATGTGATTGCGGCTGTAGTGGACCGCAAAGGCCACGCCGGGGAAAGCGTTAGCCACGTCGGAGGGATAGACCCATTCTTCCGGATCGTCGCTGTGGTCGTTATCGCAATCAACCGGCAAGCAGTCGGAGCCGATGAAGTTATCGTTGCTGCGGTAGTTGCCCTGATACTCGGCACAAACATAATCGTGCTTTACAGCTTCGATGAGGCTGTCCTTCCCGGTGACCTCGACCTTATGAGGGTAGGTACAGTTTTCAGGCACTTCCAGACAGTTGGAGCAGTACAAAGTGAATTTCATTGTGTTACCTCCTCGCAGGTCTCGCTGAAGTAGCGGATTCGGTGTCCTTTCCAAGTTGCTCTCTTGATCTCGGCCTCCATGCCTTCGGAGATACGGTCACCGAAGACCCACATTTCGGCACATTTACTCATTATGGCATTCCCGAAGAACAGCCCCAGCTCACGCTCTGTGGGATTGTTGTCGTCAAGGAACTGTGGAAACAGCAGGTGCGGTGCGATGGGAATGTATCCGGCCTCCACCGCAAAACGGCTGTAGCGTCTGGCGGCAGCGGTGTTGTTTTCAGTGTCTCCGGCATACGGGCTGCAGATATACACGATGGGCCTGAATGCCCGGAGCGCTTTTTCTTCTTTTTCAATGGAACAGAAGGCTCCGAATGCCGTGGGATCAGCATAGCCCTCTGCGTTTTTGTATTCGGCCATGATAGGCACCTCCAATCTAAAGTTCTCACTAACCACTGGAGGGTTTAGCGGTATTTGAACGAATCAGAATCAGTCTTTTTTATAAAACATGGTCTCGTAGCCATCTGCACGGAGCTTGAGTCCGTTTGCCCACGGCGGGGTACGGCCCATCTGCTCACAGACGGATGCAAGGGACATGCGTGGATCGGCCTCGATGACGAGCTCGTCATGGATGTGCATGGTGATGAAGCAGTGGGAAAGCGTCCGCATGGCGTAGCAGAGAATGTCACGGGCTGTGGCTTGCACGATGTTCTCCACCAGCTTCGGGCCATAGGTCTCGAGCCGCTCCCATTTTTTCGTGCTTCCGATTCCTTCGTATGTAATGCACTCGCTGCCGAACTGGTTTATTCCGAGCCTCGGCTTCACATATGACAGGCGTCTGCCGGAGGGGAGTGTGATAAAGAGCATCCCGCTTTGGTAACAGAACCGGACCCCGCAGACCTCGCCGTCCATGTGGTACTTCACCGCGTTCATGGCCGCACGGTCGATCTCCCACCAGAACTCCACAATGTTCGGGTTCGAGTTTCGCCATGCTGTGACCAGGGGCAGGAGCTCGTCTTCCGAAAGGCCCATGTCGAGAGCGCCCATGGCTTTGAGCGCACCGACCGAGCCGCCGTATCCGAGGGCGAGCTCTGCGATCTTGCCCTTCTGACGCAGGTGGCCGTTCACGCCGTGTTTCTCAACCGGGACCTTGAACATCTGGGATGCTGACGCGCAGTAAATGTCACCGCCGTTTGCGAAGACCTCCTGTCGCCAGATCTCCCCGGCATACCATGCGAGGACACGTGCCTCGATTGCGGAGAAGTCCGCGACGATGAACTTGTAGCCGGGTTTTGCGATAAAGGCAGTCCGGATCAGCTGGGAAAGCGTGTCCGGGACATCCTCGTAGAGAAGCTCCACACCATCGAAATCGCCGGAGAGCACAAGGCCACGAGCCTCGGCAAGATCTGGGAGGTGGTTCTGGGGCAGGTTCTGCATCTGAATGATGCGTCCGGCCCAGCGTCCGGTGCGGTTCGCGCCGTAGAACTGGAACATGCCCCGCGCACGACCGTCCGAACAGACCGCCTTTTCCATCGCCTGGTATTTTCGGATCGATGACTTGGCCAGCTGCTGCCGGAGCAGGAGCACCTTCTACAGTTCCACCGGCGCGGTCTTCAGCATCTCGGTGACTTCCTTCTTGCCGAGGGAATCGACCATGAGCCCGTTGTCCGAGAGCCATTGTTTCATCTGCTGCACGGAATTCGGGTTGTCGAGATCGGTCAGCTGCTTCATGGCGGCGGTCAGCTCTGCACGGGATCGGGCATCCATTTCAATCGCCTGATGTACCAGTTCCATATCGATGGCGACGCCGCGATCGTTGATCTGCTGGTCGAGGTGATACTGCTCCCAGACGTCCTCCGGAACCGGGAACTTTGCGAGCTTTTCCTGAATGGACATCTCGACCTCGACATCCCGGACGTTGTAGCGTTTGAACGCTTCCCATTTATCCGGAGCATGCCGGGGCAGGTTCCGAGTCCGGCCTCCGTTTGCCTTTGTCGGCGCACACGGCTGGCAGAAGTATTTGATGAGCTCCTTGCCTTCGGTCAGCTTCTGCTTCCCGAGCCCCAGCACGGCACCGACGCCTTCCAATGAAAGCGGGAGCCCCATGTACGCAGACCAGATCATGGTGCATTTCCATGAGGCCGGATCGAGGTAGTTGCCCACGGTGTCTTCCGGGATGCTGTAGGAGGCGTTATCAAAACCGCCGTGATCCCGAAGCCAGCGGGAAAGGCATATCCTCTCGAACTGAGCGTTGAAGGCCCACTTCGTCACATCATCGTTTGTCAGTGCAGCGATGACCTCCGGCGGGATTGTCTCACCAGATGCAAGGTCGACCACCTGCACAGGGTTGCCGTCTGCGGAATATCCGAAGAGAAGAATATCGAAATCTGTCGCCTCGGTGTATTTGTAGACGCCGCATTTGGCAAGGTCCACGCTGCTGTAGGTTTCAATATCGATACTGAGTGTTTTCATATACATAGGTCCTTTCCGTAGCCTGAAAGGGTGGCAGGATTACTCCCACCACCCGCAGGCCGGAGATTACTTGCTTTCGAGTTCCTTCATTCGGGCTTCGTGGTACTCAACCTCACGAATGGCACGTTCTCGTTCAAGCTGCTGACGCTCGGCTTCCCATGCCGCATTGCGTTTATCACGCTTGCGGTCGTCGATGGTGTCGATGATGGACCTGACGATCCAGAATATGGCCAGAACCAGATAGAGGGACAGAAGCAGGATGCAAAGAATCGTAGTAGCGTTCATGGTGCGTACCTCCTTAAGACAGGAAATCTTCATCCGCATCGGTGGAGAAGTCAGACGCTGCGCTGGACTTGCCACCGAGGGGTTCGCCGTCACGGATCTTCTGCAGGTTGTTGAGCCCACAGGCGATGCCCTTGTTGCCATTGGAGTTGAAAGCGTAGAAGTTGATGCTGGCACGACCGTACACGCCGGAGTAAACCTCGGAGCGGGTCAGGATCGGATTGCAGTCAGCGTCCACGATGCCGGGAGCCGTAGCGGAGTTGGCGTTGATGAAGTAGCTGCCAGCGTAAGCCGGATCATCCGGACGCTCGGTGTCGCCGTCACGAAGAGGCGTCTTGATAGCGGTGAGAGGAGGTACGGTGCGACCGTTGCCCTTGAGCTTGGCCTGACCTTCTTCGTAGGCCGCCTGAATCGCCGCCTTGATCTTCTGAACGGTCACGGTGTCAGTCTTCGGAATGATGAGGCTGACGCTGAACTTCGGGGTACCGCCATTGATAGACTTGGCCTCCCAGACATTGGCGTAGGACCAACGGGTGTCCTTGCCGGTGATAACCTTCATGGGGTTTGCGAGTTTAGTAGAATTTGACATATTAGTTGTCCTCCTTGAAATCATCGATAATGGTTGTCATTGCCGGTCGTTTATCGCTGTCCGGCACCAGCGTGGGTTTGCCCTGCGGCTTGATGACAAGGCCGCCAAGGATGTCGTTGAACTGTTTCTTTCCAAGGAGCGTGGTCATGGCGGTGACGCCGAGAACCTTGTGCTCATACGGGTCGTATCCGGCAGCTTTCACGGCTGCGACGACCGCACGTTCATCGGTGTACTTGCGGTTTGCCCGGCCCTCGACCAGCTTGTAGCCGGACCAGTGCTTTCCGCTGATTGCTGCCTGCAGCGCATAGTCCCGGATGTCGGATGCCCATGCGATCAGACCGTCGATTCGGCCCAGAAGCTCTTCGACCTCTTCGTCGGTCAACAGAGGTGGCTGTCGGAACTCGAACTTGGCGAGCTCCATGCTGGCGTTGGCACGTTCCCGGCAGTCGGCTTTCGCCCGGCAGAACTGGCACCATTCGCCACAGTGGTATTCACCTTCGCCGCTCCAAGCGAGCTCTGCAGTCGGAGCCAGAACCGTGTCCGCCCATTCGTAGAGGTCCGCCTTCGGGATGGTGTGGGTGCTGACGTTGCCGCGCCGGGGTTGGAAGATCGTCATGCTGACGGTGTCAATGTCGTACAGACAGTCGAACAGTTCCAGAGCGCCCAGCGCGTAGAGCATCATCTGCGGGTTGTCCTCGGCCTCGACCAGAACGCCTCTGCCGTACTTGAAGTCAACGATGTGCAGGGTGCCGTCTGCGATGATGACGCAGTCGCCGGTGCCAAAGCCCTCCGCAACGTACCGGAAGTAGTCAAGCCGCTGCTCGATCAGGACGACCGGGTCCGGACAGGCTTTCCGTGCTTCCTCGACCAGCTCCATGACAAAGGTGGCATAGCTGCTGGCGCATTCCTCCATCTCGGCGTCGTACCAGGAGAGATCCTCGATCGGGTCTTGAGCCTCCATACCAAGCGCAGTCTTGAGCTTGAACTCGCATAAGCTGTGGGCATCGCTACCTTCAGCGGCGAAGTTGCTGCCCTTGTCGTCGCACCCCTCGCAGAGCCGTGCCGAAGGAGGGCAGTGAAGCCAGCGGTGGGATGAGGATGCAGAGAGAAGTGCGTGATTAGGCATTCCCGAGCACCTCCGCGTCCGCTACCAGCGCCTTGAAGTTTGTCGGATCGATCTCCGACAGCTTGCTGGCACCGTATTTCTGAAGGAGGCCGCGGATCTGAGCGGTGAATCCGTCACGGGATTTCTCGGCCAGAATCGCACGGACTTCTTCGAGGGAGAGTGCTTTCTCCGGAGCGGGCGCGACTTCCGGGACTCTGTTGCTGTAGCTGAACAGGTCCGTCAACTCGTCTGCGATGCGGTTAATAGAAGATGCAGTATCCCGTAGCTCGTCTATGATCGTCGCGATCTCGGCCATTTTGCTCATTTTGCTTACCTCCTTCCTGAGATTGACTTGTCTGGTTCAGCTGGATCAGCTTCCTCGCCAGACGCTTTGACACAACGCTGATTGACATCAGCACCCCGATGAGCTCTTCATCGGAAACCGGCTTGTAGGGCTTGGAATCACTCACGGCGGTTCCTCCTTTCCGAGGACCTGCGTTTCTCTGCTGTCCTCAGTACCCTCTGGAGGGAACCGGCCTGTTTGAACGAAAAGAAATGCGACCGCCGTAGAATTTCTTCCATGGCGGTCGTGGTAAAAGATCAGATGTAATCCTTCAGAGCTTCGCGCAGGAGGGAGAGTACCTTGCGCTTCTGGTAGTTGAGAGTGGACTGGCTCCGGCCCAGAGTGGCGGCCATCTCGCGCTCGGTCTTTCCGGCCATGATGAGTTCGCAGATCCGCCGCCCGTCCGGATCGAGACGATCCAGCTCGTCATACAGCGCATCCAGCAACTCACGATCCATGAGGATGGACTCCGGACTCGGGGTGTCGCTTTCCAGCACATCCTCAAGGGTCAGGCCCGGATCGTCGTCGCAGATGGGAGTATTTAGTGAGACCTTCCGGCCTGCTGCGTTGTACCGACAGCCGGGGCAGACGCCGTCGCACTTCCAGACCTGACTTTTCGGACATACACATTCACCGTTCTTCTGTGCGTGATACCGTGTCCTCCAGATGGGGCGGTAGTAGGCGCGATAGACTTCTTCGCTGACTTCGGTGGGGTTCCCGTCGACCGGGATGTAGTAACGCTTGACTTTGGTTTCCATTTTTTCCTCCAATAGTTTTCGGATTTGTGGAAACCACCGAAGAAAAAGACCCTGTGGGGTTTCCACAAGACCTATCCAATCGTTCAGAAGGTCAGCTGCTATAGTTGCTAAGGTTAATAAGGTCAGCGACCAGAAAAGTTTTTAAACTCTCGCCATATAGAGTTCATTGCATGGGATTGTAATTTCGGTTTTTTTGTGCTATAATGTGTTTTAATGGGGTTTGTTATGGTTTGCAAATTCGATACAGCCACCACTTTTCGGCATGTAAATGACTGTCAATCGGAGGGACAACCTGTGACAATAAACGAATATCCTCGCCTGTGCGGAGGCACCTTCTTCACGTTGGTGTTACAAGCCCTCCGGCAACGAATGAAAGCGAGAGAACATTATTCTGGTGATAGCGACGGCCTGTCAGATCCAGAAGTGCTGGTTGGCCTGATCAGGGTAATCAATCCTGATTACGCAGATCCCGGCAAGGAAAATCTGAAAGGCACGGCAAACAACTACAAAGCCTGTAAGACATCGAATAGCACATACCTGCCATTTGATGACGAACAGGTATTATCAGCATTTGACTCCGTAGTGAGAACGGACTATCAAACGGCCTTGAACGGGATGATCGGTTTTGTAAATGACTTCCTCGATGTAGGCGAGACGGTTCATAAGGATGTCAATCTGGTCCGTGCTCTCATAGACCTGATTCAGCAGGATCAGACCATCAAAGCCAGTGACGAGTTCTATATCGGGCCGAATGGAGAGAAAAAGAAAAAGGCCGCACTTAGCGACCTCAAGGAAGTATGCCTCCCGTCATTTCTTCTTGGCGTTTGGCACTACGTTGTTATGAATCGGAGAGACAATGCTGTAGGCAAAAAGACCTATGATGTTTGGTGTCCATCAAACGACCGAGCTCCAAGAAAGTACACCGCACATATGGGTGAAGGCCTTCTTGATAGCCTGACGACCTACACCGTTGATACTAAGGAAACGATAACCGCAGAGGTCGTTGACGAGCCTATTGAAGATGATGCTTCGGAGGCAGCCGGTCAGGACACACCTCCGGTGACTCAGCAGATGGTGAACAACAATCCGACGTTTTTTAACATCAACATCTCTGGCGGTAACAACAGCTTCTATCAGCACGTTGACAAGCTAACGATAAACAACGGAGGAAAACAAGATGAGTGACAATTTACCGGTCAATTCCTCCGGCAATCTCCCGGTGCCGGGGAAAGCCACCGAGATCACTGTATCCGGAGGCAATAACAATTTCGTTGCTCACGCTGATACCGTGGAGAACAATATCACGGTAATGCTGAATGATCCCAGATCAAGACGTGGCGAGAACAGAGCACGAATAACCTTTAACACAGACTTCTATCATCTGTTTGTGATTCTTGGCGAGAAGTTCGAGGACAACTATTTTCTGGTTCCCAAGGATCGTGCCTTGACCGAGAGCACAAACGATGAGCTGAAATCAAAATATGCGTCCCTCACGCCAGAAGCTATCGAGGGGCTGAAACGATATCCGGCCATCTTCGCTGACGAGAACCATTCCTACGGGAAGACGGACGATGCCCAAGATGCTTGTTTCGGGTTTGTGAAGGACGTTAAGATTCAAGACAACGGGATCAAAATCTACTACACGATTATAACGGCGATCCCGCAACAGATTTTAAATGAGCAGTGCTTTGAACTTGGCATCGGCGGAGCCAGATCGTTTAATGAACTGAACCGCACACATTGGGCACTGAAACAAATAAATCTAATTGAAGCATTGCAGAAAGCTGGAGTTCAGATTATTTGAATCGTAACTCTTGTAGAAAAATGGAGGTAATACGATGAGTCACGAGTATGAAGAAATGCAGGTCGAGAAGTGGGTTAATCTGGAAGATGTCGCTGAACATCTGAGCATCAGTCAAGATACAGTTCGCACATGGATTAAAGAAGGAAAGCTGCCCGTGTACCGGGCTGGCAAGCGATATAAATTCAAAATCTCTGAAGTTGATGAATGGGTCCGCAAAGGCAAAATTCAGGAATGAGCTTTGAGATTGGAAGCAGGATGGTGAATTGAATGCAGCGTAAGGTACCTTCAGCAATTACGAATATCACGCTCAACAGAGCAACTTTTACAGATGTCCCGATTGATGGGCTCACATTCGTCAACTTCTTCTATGGTAATAACGGAGCGGGAAAATCTTCTATCGCTCACGCCATTGCGGAGGATGATGGAGTTGTCTGGGCCGACGGCAAAACCGCCGACGACTTTGATGTGCTCGTTTATAATCAGGATTTCATCAATGACAACTTTGTAAATTACGGCGATCTCAAAGGCGTCTTTATCTTCGGTGAAGAGGATATCGAGGCTAAAAAGAAGATCGCTGAACTCACAGATCAGAAAAAGCAGAAAATGGATGCTCGTCAGACAGCTCTTGATGAGCATAAAAAGAAAACAGATGGCCTTGCATCTGCGCTGACGCAGTTTCAGGACACCTGCTTTTCAAAGACTGCGGAAATCCGCAGACGCTTCGATAAGTGCATGGACGGCAAGAAGCAAAAGAAGAACTTTGCCGAGGCCGTACTTGGAGAAACAAAACCGACCGATCACGATCTGGCAGAGCTGGAGCGTCTCTATGACGTAGCTTTTGACGATTCAGCCAGAGCGTATACGGAGTTCAAAAAAGCCGCTGCTACCACCTACGGCAGTCTTCCCGGAAAGGACCTGCTCGATAGAATGATTGTCAGCAGCAGCGATACGCCTTTCGCAAAATTCATGAAGGCTCTCGGTGACACAGCATCTGATTGGGTCCGTGATGGCCATACCCATTATGCCGGTGCAGCAGGCGGAAAATGCCCGTACTGCCAGCAGAAGCTCCCGGCAAACTTCGAGGCGGATATTGCGGCTACCTTTGACGCTCAGTACCAGCAGGACATCCGTGATCTTGGGCAGTTCCAGACTGTGTATGAAAGAGAGACCAGAGAGATTGTCCGGGTGCTTCAGGCTAATACCAGCGACGTTATGCCGACGATTGATCTGACTGCTTATCAGGAAAAACTCGCCCTGTTGGAGAGCAACTTTGAAATCAACCGTCAGCGCATTGCTGAGAAGGTCAAAGAACCGTCAAAGACCATTTTCCTTGAGGACACCGATACGCTTCTGTTGGAAATTGGTGCTATGATCGACGAAATCAATAAGCTCATTAAAGCGAATAACGATGTTGTTGCTGCCAAGAAGAGTAGCAAGGAAAAGTGTAAAACGGTGATTATGCAACACCTCGCATTTTTGCTTGCCGATGAGGTGACGAGTTATAAAGACGAGGTTGCTCGCCTGAAAACAGAAATTGATGATGTAACCGAGCATGGGAAAAAGCTCAAAAAAGAAATCGGAGAGCTTACTACACAGATTTCCGAGTTGAATAAACATAATGCAAACACCGAAGCCGCCATCGACAGCATTAACAAAATTCTGCGGGACTCCGGTTTCCAAGGGTTCAGCATCCGAGCCAAAGATGGTGTTGAGAATGTTTATGAAATCGTTCGTGAAAACGGAACGGTTGCCGAAAACCTCAGTGAGGGTGAACGGAACTTTATCGCATTTCTGTATTTTTACCACAGAGTGCGCGGCAGCATGAACAGTGAAGAACTGAAAGAAAAGATTGTTGTAATTGACGATCCCGTTTCTAGCATGGACAGCACTGCTCTTTTCATTGTTAGTGCCATTGTCCGCGAAATGATCAATGTCTGCCGAAATAATACCGAATATCTGAATCCGCAGGTACCCGGTGATTACATCAAGCAGCTGTTTATCCTGACACACAATGTGTATTTCCACCGGGAGGTTACATATCAGCAGGTCGGGTACTACAACTGCACATCGTTTTATATGATTCGTAAAAATGATAATGTATCCACTGTTAAGCTCTGCAAGCGGCAGAACAAGGAAATGCCGAGCGAAGAAGAAAACTACAATCCCGTGCAGAATTCCTATGCAGCTTTGTGGGACGAGCTCCGCGATCTTCATTCTACGATTCCGGCACTGAATGTGATGCGCCGCATTCTCGAATACTATTTCCTTCAGCTTTGCGGTTATGAGGGCAGCGACCTGCGGTCTATCGTGCTGGAGAAAAAGGAAAACCGGGAAAAGTTCATCAAGCAGGTTGAGGGCGAAAAGCCGGATATGACCGACTACCAGCTGGCATCTTCTCTCCTTGCCTATATCAACAATCCCAACGGTATCAGTGACGGCTTGAATTATGTGGAGGACTGTGAGGACGCTGAAGCATACAAGCGTGTGTTCCAGATGATTTTTGATGCACTCGGTCAGAGTCAGCATTATAAAATGATGACCGGACAGCGCACAAAGTCCTGATTATGGGACAGTAACGGGTGTAAAATAAAGGTAGTATGGCACTACAAGAACGAAAAGTGAGGTAAACGGCAAATGGCTGATAAGCAGATTATAGACGCAATGTGGGACGATTCTCCCGTTGATGTATCCACCGAAGTAAATTTTATCTGGTCCATCGCAAACAAACTGCGTGGACCGTACCGCAGCGACAAGTACAAGGATGTCATCATTCCTATGACGATCATCCGCCGCTTTGAGTGCGCTCTTGCGCCTACCAAGCAGAAAGTCGTTGAGCAGTTCAAAGCAAACCCGAATTTCCCGGCAAAGGCGATGTATCGCATTTCCGGCTTCCAGTTTTATAACACCAGTGAATTTGACCTTGCAGAGCTTGTAAATGACGCAGACCACATTGCCGCCAATTTTAAGAGCTATCTGCAGGGATTTTCCGCAAATGTGCTGGAAATCTTGATGTCCAAGGAGCGCGGTCTGAACTTCGGCGAAGAAATCGACAAGATGGACAAGAACAACCGCCTGCTCTCCGTCATCAAGGCTTTCTCCGAGCTCGACCTTGACCCTCGTACCATCGACAATGTGAAGATGGGATATATTTTCGAAGAACTGATCCGTAAGTTCTCTGAAAATGCCGAAGCCGGCGACCACTATACCGGCCGCGACATCATTAAGCTGATGGTCAATATCCTGCTTGCCGAGGGCTGCGATGATATCTTTGACGATGGCAAGGTCATCACCATATTGGATCAGGCCTGCGGCACGGGCGGTATGCTCTCCACCGGCTACAATTTCATCAAGCGCTATAACCCCTCTGCCGATGTGCGCCTGTTCGGACAGGAGATCAACCCAGAGTCTTATGCCATGTGCCTTGCGGAGATGCTCATCAAGGGGCAGAACGCCGAAAATATTTGCTATCAGGACACCATGAAAGCCGACCGCTTTAAGGGCACGAAGATGCGCTTCGTGCTGGAAAATCCACCGTTCGGCACCGCCTGGGGCGGCAAAGACGCTGCCGAAGGTGTCGAGGATGCCGTCAACGCAGAGTATCAGAAAGGCTTCGACGGTCGCTGGGGCGCAGGCCTGCCTGGTTCCGGCGATATGCAGATGCTGTTCCTCCAGTCTGCCATTGACAAGATGGACGACAACTTCGGTCGTGCTGCGATCATCGAAAACGGCAGCCCGCTCTTTTCCGGCGGAACGGCTTCCGGCGAGAGTCAGATTCGCCGCTGGATGTTGGAAAGTGACCTGATCGAAGCCATCATTGCGCTGCCTACAGACCTGTTTTATAACACTGGCATCGCCACATACATTTGGGTTCTCTCCAAGAATAAGCGTCCGGAGCGCAAGGGAAAAATTCAGCTGATCGATGCCTCAACTTTCTTCAAAAAATTGCGCAAAGCTCTGGGTGATAAGAAAAACGAGATTTCTCCTGAAGACCGTAGTGCCGTTACCAAGCTGTATGCGGACTTTGCAGAGAATGAATATTGCAAGATTTATCGAAACGAGGAGTTCATCTACCGGGAATACACGGTGATGCAGCCCCTTCAGCGCAGCTATGCCATTACGGAGGAACGCATTGAAGGCATGCTTTCCAAGGGTTCGCTCTCCTCTCTGTATGACCAGTCCAAGGTGGACGAACTGGAAAACGCCGAAGAACTGACCGGCAAAGACCAGAAAAAGCTGGAGGCTTACCGGGCAAATCAGCCTGTCTATGAGGCTATCATCGCCACACTGAATGCAGCTGTTTCTGAGGAGACCTACATCTCCCCGACAGCTTTCATGCCGGTGCTGACCAAGGTGCTCTCTTCCGTAACAGTAGACAAAAAGCTGATGGAGAAGATTGCAGATGGTCTGTCCGCCATGGACAAGAACGCCGAGATTCAGTGTGACCGTAAGGGCAACATCATTTACGACAAGGAAACCAAGGACACCGAACTGGTGAAATGGGAGGAAAGCATCGAGGACTATATGGCAAGAGAAGTCCTGCCGCATATCCCGGATGCCGCTTCATTCTTTGAGGAGAACCTCGGTGCAAAGAAGCCTGTTATCAAAACCGGAGCGGAGATCCCGTTCACACGGTATTTTTATAAGTATCAGCAGCCTACAGCCAGCGAGGAACTGGAAGCGAAATTCTCAGAGTTGGAGCTTTCTGTATCTGAGCGTGTAGCCAAACTGTTTGAGTAAGGCGGTGCCGATATGAGAGAGATGAAGCCAAGCTCAATGGAGTGGGTTGGCGAAATACCGGCATCATGGAAGGTGATGCCGAACAAGTATTTGATGCATAAGAAGAAAGAAATCTGCCCTGTATACAATGGCGAAGATATCCTTTCTTTGACGATGAAAGGTGTTATTGTCAGAGATTTGGACGCTGGTGGAAAAATGCCAGCTTCATTTGATGGGTATCAGCGGCTTGAGCCGGGCAATCTACTTATGTGTCTTTTTGATATAGATGTAACACCTCGGTGTATTGGCTTGATTAAACAAACCGGTTTATCGAGTCCGGCGTATAGTCAATTTGTGTTGTGTGATGATGCGAACGTCGCATATTACTGCTACTACTACACGATGCTCGACAACGATAAGACTCTGCTCCATTTAGCAAAAAACCTTCGCCATTCATTGACAGAGGATCAGTTGGGGGCAATCCCTGTAATTGTTCCTCCGATGGACGAGCAACAGCGCATCGCCGATTTTCTTGATGCCAAATGTGCCGAGATCGATACCCTGACCGCCGATATACAGACCCAGATCGACACGCTGGAGCAATACAAGCGGTCTGTCATCACCGAAACCGTCACTAAGGGGCTGAACCCAGATGCGGAGATGAAGGATAGTGGGATTGAGTGGGTCGGAGAAATTCCGGTGCACTGGCCGGTTCATCCTATTTATTCCTATTACGGTGAGCGCAAAAACAAGAATCGACTGGGCAAAGAGGATAATCTGTTGTCGCTGAGTTATGGCAGAGTTATCCGCAAGGATATCAACACCAATGATGGACTGTTACCGGAGAGCTTTAATACCTACAACATCGTTGAGGCAGGTGACATTATCATCCGCCCCACCGATTTGCAGAACGATAAACGCAGTCTGCGAACTGGGCTTGTGAAGGAACACGGCATAATCACTTCGGCATATATTGACCTTTGTCCGCTCAAACAGGTCGATTCGAGGTATTTTCACTTCCTTCTTCATGCATACGATGTTATGAAGGTATTTTATAACATGGGAAACGGTGTCCGCCAGGGACTGAACTATTCCGAGTTTTCTCGGCTTATGGTTTTTGAGCCACCATATGAGGAACAGGTAGCTATGGCGGACTATCTGGAAACCAAGGTCACAGAAGTAGACGCAATTATCGAGCAGAAGAAAGAACAAATGGCTGTTCTCGATGCTTATAAGCGCTCTCTAATTTTCGAGTATGTAACTGGCAAGAAGGAGGTGATTTGATGGCAACTTTTGAAGAACAGCTCGATTCTCTTTTGGAACGGGCAAAAAGCATTGTGCCACCGAACAAGTTGAAAACAGCCGCTGAGAAGCATCCGGCCGATAAGTGGATGAATGATGTAGAGATTTTCTACAACAACTATCTTAAAGACCATGCGTTGGGTCAGCGCATAAACACAATACTGTTTCATCGCTCAACCGGTGCATTCGAGGAATTGGTTTCCTGCTTGGAAAGCGTTCGGGGTGATGAGACTTTTGTGAATGAAAAGAACGGAGTTTCTACGGTCAACATCCCTAAATACCGTGCAAAAGACGTACCGGAGTATGATGTGTTCATTTCTCACGCCAGTAAAGATAAGGCTGATCTGGTAGAAGAACTGTATCAATCGCTTAGCAAACTGGGTGTAGCAATTTTTTATGACAAGGAATCCCTTGAATGGGGCGACAATTGGAAAGATAGAATTCTCAATGGCACTAAGAAGGCAGAATTCGCAATCATTGTTATTTCGGAAAACTTCTTCGACAGAGAATGGACGGAGCGCGAACTCTCTGAGTTTTTGAACCGTCAGAACAGAAATGGTCAAAAGCTGATCCTGCCGATTCTACACAATATTACGGTTTCACAGCTTCAGGAAAAATATCCATCTGTGGCAGATCTCCAAGCGATAGACTCGTCAAAGTATAATTGCGACCAGATTGCTTTGCTTTTTGCACGGCAACTAATCAAGCGCCTGAAAAGCGAGTAAGGAGGTAGATGGCATATGAACAACATACTGACCGAGAAAGAATATCAGCACTTCATCATGGACAGGCTCTCTCAGGACAACGGTTACATCATCCGCAAGGCAACCAGCTATGACCGCCTGTTTGCTATGGATCGTGAGTTGCTGTTTCAGTTTCTGAACGATACCCAGCCGGATGAGATGGCAGCACTCCGCAAAATCTACAAATCCGATTTGGAGGACACCCTCGTCAGCTTTATCAATGCCGAGGTGACCAAAGCCTGCGGCAGTCTGCTGGATGTGCTGAAGCACGGCATTGAGATTTCCAACATGAAGCTGGAGCTTATGTACACCAAACCTGCAACCACCTTCAATCGTGACTTGCTGGCAAAGTACGAAAAGAATATTTTCTCCGTTATGGAGGAGGTCTGGGCAAGCGATGATGAGCGCATTGACCTGGTAATTTTCCTGAACGGTTTTGCCATCATGTCCTTTGAGCTGAAATGTAATGCCGCCGGTCAGTCCTATCAGGATGCCATCTATCAGTACCGTGTTGACCGTGATCCCAAGACCCGCCTGTTTTGGTTTAAGGCAGGCTGCCTTGTGAACTTTGCGATGGACTTAGAGCAGGTTTATATGACCACCAAGCTCGCAGGCAACGCCACCTTCTTCCTGCCGTTCAACATGGGAAACGGTGAAGGTGTCAATGCCGGTGCGGGCAATCCTACCTTCAAAGACAAGTACAGCGTCTCCTATATGTGGGAGGATATTCTGACAAAGGATACCGTCCTTGACCTCATCAGTAAGTTCATCTTTATCGAAACCAAGGAAAGTAAGGACGAGCTGACAGGAAAAACGAAAAAGTCCGAGAATGTCATATTCCCTCGGTATCATCAGCTCGATGTGATTCGCAAGCTGCTGGGTGATGTCCGTGACAACGGCACAACGCAGAATTATCTGATTCAACACAGTGCAGGCTCTGGCAAAACTAACTCCATCGCATGGCTTGCGCACCGTCTGACTTCACTGCACGATGCAGATAATAAAATTATCTTTGACAATGTCGTGATTATCACCGACCGAGTCGTAGTTGACCGTCAGCTGCAGAAAGCTATTATGGGTATGGAGCATAAAGCTGGGCTTATCCGTGTTATGGACGATAAGTGCAACTCTGCCGACCTTGCCATTGCACTGAACGGCAATACAAAAATCATCGCCACCACGATCCAGAAATTCCCGTATATCGTGGATAGCGTTGCAGGGCTGAAAAACAAGCGTTTTGCGGTTATTATCGATGAGGCACATTCCTCCACCGCAGGTAAGGACATGGCAGCGGTCACAAAGTCGCTGGGAGCCGGTGAGCAGGAAGCCGCCGATGTGGAAGATATGATTACAGATGAAATTCGTAGAAACGGTAAACAGGCCAACGTGTCCATGTTTGCTTTCACTGCCACACCGAAGCCTACGACCATTCAGCTGTTCGGTCGCCTGAACACAAAAGGTCAGCGTGAGGCATTCCATATTTACTCTATGAAGCAGGCCATTGAGGAAGGCTTCATTCTCGATGTGCTTCAGAACTATACGACTTACGACACCTTTTATCAAATCAACAAAGAGATCGAAGATGACCCTCGGTGCAAGACCGTCGATGCCAAGCGGCAGATCGCCCGTTTTGTGGAGCTGCATGAAACGAACATTGCCCAACGGGTGGAGGTCATCGTGGAGCATTTCCGCACAACCGTAATGCCCGAACTCGGCGGCATGGCAAAGGCAATGGTCATCACCGCATCCAGACGGGGCGCCGTGAAGTACCGTCAGGCTTTTGAGGACTATACCAAGAAGAAAGGCTACACGGATATTAAGGCACTGGTGGCTTTTTCCGGCAAGGTAAAGCTCCCGGACGATGAAACCGAATACTCCGAGTCTTCTATGAACGGCTTCCCGGAGGATCGTCTGACAAAAGAATTTGATAAGGACGAATATCAGGTACTTCTGGTTGCGAATAAGTATCAGACCGGGTTTGACCAGCCGAAACTCTGAGCTATGTATGTTCTCAAAAAGCTGAAGGGCGTATCTGCCGTTCAGACGCTCTCCCGCCTGAACCGTATCTGCCCGCCGTTTGAGAAGAAAACCTTCGTGCTGGACTTTGCAAATACATACGAAGATATCAAAGCAGCGTTTGCACCATACTATACAACCACTTTGCTCTCCACATCCGTAACCCCAACGGCGATTTATGATCTGGAAGCGCAAATTGATGCGTACACCGTGCTTGACCCGGATGATATCGAAAAAGCCAACGAGCTGCTCTACAAGGGGAATATTTCCTCCAAGGATAAGCAGAAACTGACTTTCTACTTCAAGCGGTCGAAAAACATGATTGAGCAGTATGAGCCGCTCAAGCAACAGGAGATCGTATCTCAGATGCGGCATTTTGTCCGTTTCTATGAGTTCTTGTTGCAGGTGTCCTGCTTCGAGGATACCGACCTGCATAAGAAGTACAATTTTATCACTTATCTGTTGGCATACATCAACATTAAGCATCCGGGCGGCGGCTATAATTTGGATGGCAAAATCAAAGCTACAAATTTCGTTCAGAAAAAAGCCGAGGAACATACCGATCCGAAGCTGGTAGCACAGCCGGTTGTAAAGCTGCCCACAGCGGAGAGTTTTGGCCTGACCGAAGCAAAAGAGGAACGGCTTTCCCAGATCATAGCCGAAATCAACAGCCGGACGGGAAAAGCCTACGACAACGATGTTGCGGTCAAAGCTATGCTGCAGATTCGGGATATTCTGCTGAAATCCGATAAACTAAAAACCAGCGCCCGGAACAACACCGTCAAAGACTTTGAGTTTTCGTACTTTGACGATATCGACGATGCACTGATAGAGGGACTGGAGCAGAATCAGGATTTCTTTTCTCTGCTACTCAGTAATGATGAAATAAAAAAACAGGTTCTCGGTATCTTCACGGAAGAGATATACAAGAGCCTGAGAGAAGCGTAAAAGGGGGATGGTTTCATGTTTGATCAATTTCGATTGAAGAATGTACTGGCACAGTACAAGCAGAGCTTTGTTTCCACGCAGTGGGGCAACGAAAAATACAAATGGGAAGCCGTCAAATGGTTTCAGGACAATTGGGATGTGAATGCGTCTGATTTTCCCGAAATGCTGAGCCGATCCCTTGATAAGACGTTTAACCTGCTGGCATCAAACAATAATTTTCCGAAGGGCATGATCGTGGGCTTTGCGAAAGCTGCCCCGGAAGAAGTGCGGGCTATGTTTATTGCATTGTTTGATGAGAGTCAAGATGTGTTTGAGAGAATGAATGCATTCAAGATGCAATCGTCCATTCTTCTTGAAAAATACGGAAACGGTGCGGCACAGCACTACCAGTACGAAAACGCCATCAGCACATACCTTTGGCTGCGCTACCCGGACAAGTATTATATCTACAAATTCGGTGAGGTAAAAACGGTCTCCAGTGAACTGGAGTCGGACTATCGGTTCAAAAAAGGCGCCTATGCGGACAATATCCGTAATTTCCTACGACTCTATGATGAGATCAGTGCCGCACTGAAAGAGGACACCGAACTGGTGAATCTGTTCCAGTCGCAGCTGACGGATACCTGTTATCCCGATCCCGAGCTGAAAACGCTGACCATTGATGTCGGTTTCTATATCAGCCGCCTCTATTCGCAGGAAAATGCGGAAAAAGCGGAAGCGGCATCATGGTTTCCGAGCGATTACACACCCGGATTGACCGAAGAGGACTGGCTTGCCCTGCTTGGCGATGACAAGGTGTTCACAACCGGAAGCCTTGAAATTATGAAACGCATGAAGGATTACGGCGGACAGGCGACCTGCACACAGCTTGCTGTCAAATACGGTGAAACAAAGAATTTCTATTTGACGGGTTCAACCGCACTTGCCAAAAGAGTTATTGAAAAGACGGGTTGCCCGGTTTTAACCGACGATAAAAATGAAAACTCTAAGTGGTGGCCTGTTCTGTACATCGGACGATATGCAACGAAAGACGAGCAAGGCAGCTATATCTGGAAATTGCGCGATGAACTGTCCGCCGCTCTTGATAAAGTCGATTTGAGCGGCATTGAGCTGTATGTCGCTGCAGCGCCGGGCGAAGAAGATCGTGGATATTGGTGGTTGAACGCCAATCCAAAAATCTGGAGTTATTCCGACATTGCTGTAGGTGAGGTGCAGTCTTACACACTTTACAACGAGAATGGAAACAAGCGCCGCATATTCCAGAACTTCCTGGATGCGAAAGCCGGAGATATGATTATCGGCTACGAATCCAATCCGGTAAAACAGATCGTTGCCATTGGTCGTGTCAGCGCAGAGCAGGACGGCGAAAAGCTGTTTTTTGAAAAAGTAGAAGGGCTGACCTCTCCTATTGATTATACTACGCTAAAAGAATGCCCTGAACTGGAACGCATGGAATACTTTCAGAATCCCCAAGGCAGCCTTTTCAAGCTCACCAGAGGCGAATATGACTTCATTCTCGATATGATTCGGGAAGAGAATCCGGTCTCCACGGATGCAGCTATAGATGCGTACACAAAAAGTGATTTTCTGGATGAGGTCTATATGACCGAAAAACGCTACGAAAACCTTGTGGCCGTTCTTCGCAATAAAAAGAACATCATTTTGCAGGGAGCCCCCGGTGTTGGTAAGACTTTTGCTGCCAGACGGTTGGCATGGTCTATGATGGGTGAACAAGACGACAGCCGCATTGAGTTCGTTCAGTTCCACCAGAATTATTCTTACGAGGATTTTATGATGGGCTATAAGCCTGTTGAGGATGGATTTGAATTGAAATACGGCATCTTCTATCGGTTTTGCCAGAAAGCTGCAAACCAGCCGGACAAGGAATTCTTCTTCATCATTGACGAAATCAACCGAGGTAATATGAGCAAGATATTCGGCGAACTGCTGATGCTGATTGAGAAGGACTACAGGGGTACCAAGGCGACGCTGGCGTATAACGGGCTGTCTTTCTCTGTTCCCAAAAATCTGTATATCATCGGCATGATGAACACGGCAGACCGCAGCCTTGCGATGATTGACTACGCTCTGCGCCGTCGATTTAGCTTCTTTGAGGTGGAGCCGGGATTTGATTCCGAAGGATTTATCCATTACCAGAACAGCTTGAACAACGAAACGCTGAATGAGCTGATATCCAAGGTAAAAGACCTGAATCATGAAATTGCACTTGATAAATCTCTGGGTAAGGGATTCTGCATTGGACACAGCTATTTCTGCGGCAGGGATATTTGTACAGACGAGTGGATGCACTCCATCGTTGATTATGATATTCTGCCAATGCTCAGCGAATACTGGTTTGATGATCCGAACAAACTCCAGCGTTGGGAAAATATTCTGCAGGGTGTGTTTCAATGATTAAGAATAAAAGCATCTTCATCAAAAACATATACTATATGCTTTCGTATGCCTTCACGACGCTGAATCAAGGCGGATATGAGGATGTTGCTACCGAAGAGTTCGAGAACATCCATAACCTCTTCGCTGCGATTCTGGCGAAGGGCATCAGCAGACAATTGAAGCAGGGGCTGTACCGGGAGTATTTGAACCGCAAGGAGGATGTGGCGGTAGTCCGGGGCAAGATTGATATGCCGGGGACCATTCAGAACCGTCTTGCCAGAAAGCGGGTGTTGACCTGCGAGTACGACGAGCTTTCCGAGAACAATCTCCTGAATCAGATACTGAAAACGACAGTTATGCTTTTGCTCCGGCACACGAGGGTGGATCAGGAGTACAAAAGCGAGCTGAAAAAGGAAATGCTGTTCTTCTCGAATGTTGACACAATCGATCCTACCACGATCCGCTGGTCGGCCATTCGGTTTCAGAGGAACAATAATACCTATCGTATGCTCATCAGCCTGTGCCAGCTTATCCTTGAAGGAATGCTCCTGACTACAGACTCCGGAGAATACAAGCTGGCCTCCTTTGTGGATGAACAGCGCATGAACCGTCTGTACGAGAAATTCATCCTCGAATACTATGCCAAGGAGTGTCCGCAGGTGACAGCGACTGCTTCGCAGATCCCTTGGGCTTTGGATGATGGTATCGGGACTATGCTGCCGGTAATGCAAAGCGACATCATGCTCACCAGAGGCAGCGAGGTGCTTATCATCGACGCCAAGTATTACACGCACACCACGCAGACTCAGTACGACGTCCACACGCTCCATTCCGGCAATCTGTATCAGATCTTTACCTACGTCAAGAACAAGGATACGGAGTTCGGGGACCAGCCCCACAAGGTTTCCGGCATGCTCCTTTATGCCGCAACGGATGAGGCCATTCAGCCAGACAATAGCTACCAGATGAGTGGCAACAAGGTCAGCGTGAGGACGCTTGATTTGAACCGTGATTTCTCGGAGATTGCCGCACAGCTCAATGCCATAGTCATAGAGCATTTTGCATGATTAAAATCCAAGTGTAAAGAGGTGAAACACCGTGATTGACTCAAATGAATACAAGGATCAGGAAAACAAAGAATCTGACACTGCTCTTGTTCCTTCTGAACTACATATTCTTGTAACTGACGCAGATACGAACGGATATGAAATATCAAAAATGAGTGATTTCATGGGCTTATATGCTCAACAGTTAACACGATCTTTGGCAGATAGTCCGTTTGTTGAAGTGGTTTCAAATATTCCTGTTGCAGACCTTGGAATAATAAATGATGTTGTTCAACATGCAGCTGTTGTTGCCAGAGGAAACATCACCCTTGTTCCTGATTTTGATAGCCTGCCAGCAGGGATAAAAGAAAAGCTCAAACAGGGTTTATACTCTATAGGAGACTCAAAACAAGTGGATGGTAACCTTCGTGCGGTAATCGTTGATGAAAATGGGGTTCGTGTCAAAGATATCACACTTAAAAAAGTGATTAATAATCCCGGAACTCTCGAAACCACTCGAAGTATCGCTAATCAAATGCAAATGAAGCAAATTCAAGACACACTAAAAGGCATCCAAGAAATGCAGAGTTATCAGTTGGATCGAGATCGGGATAGAGATATTCTCACGCCTTTCTTTGATGCTCGTGACTATATCTTACAAGCGCAGAATGCAACTTCTATTGAATCGAGGAACCAGTTCCTTGAAAAGGCATCTGACAGGATGACAACAGCGTTAAATAGCGTATATGCGGAAATGCGAACTGCTTCATTACATCTTGCGAAGAACACAAAATGGTCATTGTTCCACAAACAATCTTCTATAGATACTCTTCTTTCAAATTTATCGGATGATTTGCAGTTGGCAACAAAGTTTTCTGGCGTACAAATGCAGGTGTTTGAGGCACTTGGTCGTCGGGAGGACTCAAAGCTCGTATTGGATCGTTATCAAACCGTAATGCACGATTTTATCACGCAGGAAATAGGCGGAAGAGGTATGTCTGCTATAGAGCTGATGCACGATAACTATCACTATAGCAAAGAAAACACAGATTGTTGGTATACCTTTTCAAAAGAACTCGAACCGGCATTAGAAAGCACAAGACTCGCAATCGAAAATAAAGATGTTTACATAGTTTCAGTGGAGGATGTAAATGATGAGCAAGAATAACAATGAAGAGAGAAAATGCAAAATGTGTGGAAAAACCATAGTAGGTAAAAACAAGACAGGTATTTGTTCTGCATGTAAAAAGAAAGCCGGAGATACAGGCGTTACTGTAATGGGAGTTCTCGCATTAATAGGCGGAGCAATATGGACAGGGGTGAAGGCTTTTACAAAAAAGGATTAGAGTTTGAAACCTTTTAATTATTCCACACTTTTTAATTATTTCTCTGGCAGCCGGTTTTGAGGGGTAAGTTTCAAAAGCCACAGAACCAGCCAGCAATAATCGAATAAACAGAAAAAGGGCTTCCGAAGCTCTGCTGTAAAACACAGCGGAACCTCGAAAGCCCTTTATTTCAAGCCTTTTTCAGCACTTATGTGCCTGAGAAGGTGCCGTCAAGATTTATGCGCAAATTTATTTGCAGGCTCCGGCTGAATGAAGTCAGCCGGCAATAGAAACGTCGCCCAGAGCCGCCTCTAAATGCTTCATGTTCATGTATTTCTTGTTGCCCCACTGGGTTCCTGCCACGTGGCGCAGCCTCGCGCAGACCAGCATCAGGGCGGAATTTCCGTCAGGGAACGTCCCCACCACACGGGTGCGCCGACGGATCTCACGGTTCAGCCGCTCGATCACGTTGTTGGTGCGGATGCGCGTCCAGTGCTCGCTGGGAAAATCGCAGTAGGTCAGCGTCTCCTCAATGCCGTCCTCGACCTTCTTGGCGGCCTCCTTCAGCTTCATGGCGCGCAGCTCGGCGACCACGGCCTTCGCCTTCTCGCGGGACGCTTTCTTGCTCTCCTGGGCGTGGATCGCCTTGAGCATTTTTGCCACAATTTTGACCTTGGATTTAGGCACAACGGAGAAAACGTTGCGGTAGAAATGCACCGTGCAGCGCTGGTATTTGGCGTCCGGGAACACCTCACCCACGGCCTCCAGCATCCCCATGCACTTGTCACCGACGATGAGCTTTACGCCGTCCAAGCCGCGTCCGCGGAGCCACTGAAAGAAGCTAACCCAGCTGGCCTTGTCCTCCTTCATGCCCTCGGCAGCGCCCAAAACCTCACGAAAGCCGTCCTCGTTCACGGCGATTGCCACCAAAATCGCCACATTTTCGTACTCTCCGCCCCAGTTACGGCGCAGGTAGATGCCGTCCACGTAGACGTATGGATAGCGCCCGCCCTGCAATGGGCGGTTGCGCCAGTCCTCGATGTGAACGTAGGCTTTCTTGTTCAGTTCGCTGATGGTGGCGGGCGAGACCTTGCTGCCCCACAGTGCCTCCGTGATGTCCTCCACCCGGCGCACGGAAACGCCTGCCAGGTACATCTCGATGAGGGCCTCCTCCACGCTGCTCTCCCGGCGGCGATACCGCTCGATGATGGCAGTCTCGAAGGATACGCCCTTGAGCCGCGGCATGTGGAGCGTGACGTCGCCGGAGGTGGTGGTAAGGTTGCGGTCATAGTGACCGCTGCGGTAGCCCTGACGGGCCTCGCTGCGCTCATAGCGGGCCGCCTGCGTCAGCGACTCCGCCTCCTTCTCCAGCAGCTCGTTCAGGGTTTCCTCCACGCTGCCGCGGACCAACTCTTTGATTTGCCCCTTGATTACTTCCTCGTTTAGCTGTACAATTTTCTCGGACATAGTTTGCTGTCTCCTTTCAGAATGGTGTGTCGTGACTTCATTCTACCAGAGCCTGCAAGCTATGTCTTCTTTTATCCTCTTCTCAATTTGCGCAACTTATTGTACGTTATC
>ERZ1026860.386-NODE-386-length-31229-cov-7.627157_pt1 | contig 31229 bp, 21 predicted proteins | sample MGYA00380160_ERZ1026860 | MGnify/ENA primary metagenome ERZ1026860 (study PRJEB33269, sample SAMEA4719796) | human gut metagenome | biome: human-associated habitat; feature: organic feature; material: feces | place: Cameroon | collected 2013-10 ... | reverse complement strand
TCGTCGGCAGCGTCAGATGTGTATAAGAGACAGGTCATATACCATCGTCTTCACTCCACACAAAGGAAAAACAGGCTGCATGAAAACATGCAGCCTGTAATTATATCATTCTGTTTTACAGCGCTTATTCTTCTTTTTCAGCCTCTGCTGCAATAACAGCATCAATATCTACAGATACAACATCTGCATCTTCCTCAGGCTCTTCTGCCTTTTCTTCCGGCTGAGGAGCTGTTAAAGCTTTAATGCTTAAGCTGATCTTCTTATCTTCTGCATTAAAATCAACAACCTTAGCTGTTACTTCCTGTCCAACCTGTAATACATCTGAAGGTTTTTCAATATGATCCTTAGAGATCTGAGAAACATGTAACAGAGCATCTACACCAGGCTCAAGCTCTACAAAAGCACCGAAGTCTGTCATTCTTGCAACTTTACCTGTCACAACATTGCCTACTGCATATTTGCTTTCAGCATCTTTCCATGGATTTGTATCATCAAATTTCAGGCTGAGTGCAATCTTTGTTCCATCGATATCTTTGATCAGAGCCTTTACATGATCTCCAACCTTAAATACTTTCTTAGGATTCTCAACATGTCCCCATGACATTTCAGAAATATGAAGAAGTCCGTCTGCACCGCCAAGATCGATAAATACACCGAAATCAGTTACATTTTTAACAGTTCCTTCTACTACATCACCTACATGGATCTTTTCAAAGAGTTCCTTCTGTGCTTCCAGCTTCTTAGCAACCATAAGCTGTTTGCGGTCACCGATGTAACGACGTCTCTTCGGATTGTATTCGCTGATCACGAACTCAATTTCCTGACCTGCATATTTTGTCAGATCCTTTTCATACACATTGGAAACAAGGCTTGCAGGAATGAAGATTCTTACTTCATCAACAACAACGCTTAAACCGCCGTCCAGCACCTGTGTTACTTTTGCCTTTAATACTTCCTTATTATTGTATGCTTCTTCAATTCTCTTATTACCCTTTTCAAGAGCCAGTCTCTTGTAGGAAAGGATTACCTGTCCTTCACCATCATTTACTTTAACAACTTTAACTTCCATCTTGTCGCCAGGCTTCAGTACTGTTGTCAGGTCAACATTTGGTTCGTTTGTGTATTCGCTTCTTGTAAGAATACCGTCTGACTTGTATCCGATATTTAAGATCGCTTCATCAGCTTTTACATCGATTACTGTACCCTCGACTACCTCTCCGTTATGAATTGTTTTAAATGATTCGTCTAACATTTGTTCAAAAGTTAATTCTGACATAATTTTGAACCTCCTCAATTATATTATTCGGGGTAGACGCCCCAGCGGTAATTCCCACCAGTTTCGCTGATTTAGGTATTTCTAAATGCAAGTCATCCAGTGTTTGTATAAAATAAGTGCGCTCACATTCCTTCTGACAGATTTCGTAAAGCTTACGGGTATTGGAACTATGAGTACCGCCTATCACTATCATTATATCAACACGCTGTGCAATTTCACGGGCTTCCTTCTGCCGGACTTCCGTCGCATTGCAAATCGTATTCACAACAATTACATCATAACCTTTTTTCTGAAAAATTTCAACTAATTCTTGAAATTTATTGTAGTTAAATGTCGTTTGCGACACAATACAAAGTTTTTCTTCCGGATCAGTTTTAAATTTTTCTGCTTCCTCCATGGATTCGATCACAACAGGCTCCGTCAGACTCCAGCCGCAGATTCCTTCCACCTCAGGATGATTTCTGTTCCCAATGATAATGATCCGTCGTCCGGCTGCACTTTCTTTTTCAACAATCCGGTGTATTTTTTTCACAAACGGACAGGTGGCATCCACACAGTGCAGTCCCTTTTCTGCAATTGCATCATTGATCCTGCGTTCTACACCGTGGGAACGGATCACAACCGTTCCTTCCGTCAGTGCATTCAGTTCTGTCTCGTTTCCGAGCACGGTCACACCCTTCTGCTCCAGATCCCGCACAACCTCTTCATTATGGATGATCGGCCCATAGGTGTAGATCTTTCCGCGCGTTCCGGTCTGCTCATAAACCGTATCCACCGCACGTTTTACACCAAAGCAGAAACCGGCTGATTTTGCAAGTATTACTTCCATATAAAACCTTACCGACAAGTCCTTTCTTTTCTATTCTGATCTTATCCGGATTCATTTGTATCCTGCTAAAGATCAATCCTTATGGATCAGCTTACAGATCGCATCCACAACCTGTCCGATCGACATATCCGAAGAATCCAGAAGCTGTGCATCTGCTGCCTGTCTGAGCGGTGCATGCTCTCTTGTCATATCTCTGTGATCACGCTCTTTGATCTCTGCTTCGATCTGATCGAGGTCACAGCTTTCGCCCTTTTCGACAAGCTCCTTATATCTTCTTTTGGCACGTACTCTGGCAGATGCTGTCAGATATACTTTGACATCTGCATTCGGCAGCACACAGGTACCGATATCTCTTCCATCCATGATCACATCATTTTCGTCCGCAAGCTTTTGCTGCAGATGCAGAAGTCTTGCACGCACCTGCGGATTTGCACTGCTGACGGATGCCATGGCACTGACCTGCGGGGTACGGATCAGTCCGTTTACGTTTTCACCGTTTAACAGAACGATCTGTTCTCCGTTTACATATTGAATGGAGATATCGGCAGTTTCACTTGCCTTTGCAATTGCCTCCGCATCCTTTGTATCCACATTGCTTCTGATCATATGAAGCGCCATGGCACGATACATCGCGCCTGTATCCACGTAAATAAATCCTTTGTTTTTTGCTACCTGTCTTGCGATCGTGCTTTTGCCCGCTCCCGCCGGTCCGTCGATTGCTACCTGATAACTCATATCTGTTCTCCTTTTCTTACGTCTGTGCTGTACTCTGATTTCCTGCAATATACGCAGTTGACCAGGCGATCTGCAGATTAAATCCTCCGGTCAGTGCATCCACATCCATACATTCTCCCGCCAGGTACAGACCTTTGACACGTTTGGATTCCATTGTAGACGGATTGATCTCCTTGACCGAAATTCCCCCCTGCGTAATGATCGCTTCTTTAAAATCCGATGTGCCCGTGATCGTCAGAGGTACCGCTTTCAATGTCTGCACCAGCTTAAGACGCTGTTCTTTTGTCAGGGCATCTCCCTTTTCATAAGGTGAAATCTCTGCCAGCGCCAGAATCTGTGGCAGAAGCCTTGCCGGCAATAATCCTGCCAGCGCATTACCGATCTGTTTGTGCAGATTTTCGGACAGATCACGCAGAAGCCTTTTGTCCAGCTGCTGTGGCGAAAGCGCTGGTTTCAGATCAATATACAGCTGCATCGGCTGTTTTTGCAGTTTCTTTACAATCCGGCTGCTGGCACTTAAGATCAGCGGACCACTTACTCCATAATGGGTAAACAGCATCTCCCCAAAGTCCTGATACAGCTTTTTCTTTCCATTGCAGATCGTAACCTCTACATTTTTCAGTGCCAGCCCCATCAGTTCATGGCACCATGTCTCCTGTATCTTTAAAGGAACAAGCGCCGGATATAACTCTGTCACCTTATGTCCCACAGCCTGCGCCATTGTAAGCCCGCTTCCGTTTGCACCGGTCAGCGGATAGGATACGCCGCCTGTTGCAAGTACTACCCTGTCAGCCTTTTCTTTTTTTCCGTCCTGCAGAATAATACCCAGACATTTTTTTGTCGGTTCTTTTTTCGGATCGAGAAGCTCCTGCCCGGGCAGATCTTCTGTCCATAACGCCTTTACAGGACTGTTCAGACAAATATTTACCGAGAGACGCCGCAGTTCATATTCCAGCGCCCTGATGATATCCGAAGAGTGGTCACTTTGTGGAAACACCCTGTTTCCGCGCTCCACCTTCAGTCTGACTCCAAGCTGTTCAAAAAAAGACATACAATCCTGTGCATTAAAATCATAAAATGCACTGTACAGGAATTTAGGATTGGAGATCACATTAGCCAAAAGCTGTTCCGACGTTGCATCATTGGTAACATTACATCTGCCCTTTCCTGTGATAAAAAGCTTTTTTCCTAATTTTTCATTCTGTTCATATAAGGTGACGGTCTGACCGTTTCTTGCGGCAAAAACCGCAGCCATCATGCCCGCAGCGCCGCCGCCTATCACAATCGTCTTATTCATGAGAATCCTTTACAAGTGCATTTCCCTGCACCGGTTTATTATCAATAAAATCAATTTCATCATTCAGATAAACCTGATAATTTGCCCACACTTCCTCTAAATCCTTCAGGTTTTTGCTTGCCTGCTCCGGTGCCTTGACACAGAGCGCAACAACCAGTGCATTGATCACACTGAGCGGTGCGACAAGAGAATCCACAATAGATACCATGTCACTTCTTGCCAGCAGATTACAGGACGAATACAGATTCATCGGAGAATGCACGCTGTCTGTGATCGTAATGACCTTTGCATTCCTGTCATTTGCAAATTCCATTGCTTTCAGCGTCCGCATAGAGTAACGCGGGAAGCTGATCCCGATCACAACATCCTCATCGCTGACGCGGATCATCTGCTCAAACAGTTCTGTCGTGGAAGTTGTTTTCAGCTGCATGACATCGCCGCGAATCATGGAAAGATAAAAGCTCAGAAAGCTCGCAAGCGGCTCACAGCTCCTCAGGCCGATCACATACACGTGTTTTGCCTCAAGTATACTGCTGACAGCCGTTTCAAAAGCAGCAGGATCCAGATTATGAATGGTATCCTCCATCTTTTCCATATCTGCACGGATCACCGATGTCAGTATCTCGGATTGTGAACTGTTCCCATATTTAGCTCCCATTTGCTGCAGACTGTTCCATTTGCTCTTTACCCATTCTTCCAGCGCTTTCTGGAATTTTGGATAACCGTCATAGCCCAGTCCTGCCGCAAAACGCACTACGGTGGATTCGCTGATCCCAATCTCTTTCCCGAGTGTCGCCGCAGTCATAAATACAGCAGTATCATAATGATCCATAATATAGGAAGCAATCTTTTTATGACTTTTGCTCATCTGTGCAAAATTCTGGTTCATCCTTGTCACGATATCGTTTCTGTCTTCCATTCTCTGTCCCTTCCCAATTCATTGTACTATGACAGATATATGCATTATGCATTCTTCTCATAGCTTTCCAGAAGCAGTCTTTTCGTTTCTGCTTCCGGCAGATCATAATCTCCTGTGATCGTCATGCAGGCAGCTCCATGAATAAAGATCCACATCTTCATAAAAAGCTCTCCCGGATCTTTTGCACCCGCTTCCTGTGCTCTTGCGATCTCCGTTTTAAACTTGCCATCCTGTCCGTTCAAAAGCTCATACAGACTTTGTCCGTAACGCTCCTTCGACAAGAATAATACTCTGAATAATGAAGGTTCTTTCAAAGCAAAACTGATATATGCCAGCCCAAAATTCACAAACGGTTTCTCTGCTGGTCTGTCCTTCATAAATGCCCGGTAAAAATCTGTATAATAAGCGATCGCCATCGCAAATGCCTCTTCATGCAGCTCGTTCATATTTTCATAAATACGGAAAATAGGCTGTGTGGAACAACCAGTCTTATCTGCCAGCCTTCTGGCCGTCAGCCCATCCATGCCTTCTTCCCGCATGATCGCGAATGCCGCACTTTTTACCATTTCCTTCGTCACACTGATCTTTCTTGCCATACCAGATACCTCTCATCCTCTTGTAAACCCAATCTGCCCAATCAAATCCGTGCTCCTGCATACACTACCGGAACACATAAATAACATCTTATATTATAACACTTGTTATTGTAGATGATATTCTGCGGGTTGTCAATGGAGAACTTCCGTCTCTCCCGGCGCAAAGGCAGTAAATCCCACGATTTCGGAAAGCAGTGGATCGTATACAAAAAAATTGATACCAGCCTGATCAAGACAGTAATTATCCTCTCCCATTAAAAAAGACGCATGCAAACCATCTTCCTGCAGACTGCTTTGCAGGGTAAAGCTGTGAGGCAGACCGGCAAACTCTTTTTCAGATGCTTTTGCCGCAGTATTTGTGATCAGGCAGCCTGCCTCATATGGCAGTTCATAGCTTTCCGTCTGTTCTGTCTGCGTCTGGAACTGCAGAACCGGCTCATTACCATTCCTGACAAGTGCCAGATAACACCAGCTTCCATTCATCGTATAGTCCGGATATAGACCGAGGGCAGCCAGGCAGTCCTTCTGTTCCTGTGAAATCAAAGTATTCTCCGAAGCAGCATCCCCACTCTTGACCGCCACCATCGTCACGTAATCCTGCTGTGACAAGAAATCAGTATAGGCTTCCAGATCGTCTGTGCTGATCAGTTCACATTTGGCTTTTTTTCGGTAAAAGTAAGCACTGTCCTCTGCCCAGTCCGCAAATGCAGCATCCTTTCGTTTATCCGTGATCTTATAATGCGCTGCCAGATAGCCGCCAATATACTTCGACACTTTTTCTGCCTGCAGCACATTGATATGTGCTTCCCCATCAAATACCGTGTTCATGTTGACAAACGGAATATCTTTCTCTTTGGCATAATCTGAAACGCTGTTGTACAGCTTCTGTCTGTCCGCATTTCCGTTCGGTGTTTTAATAAGGATCAGATCAACGCCTTCTTCTTTTGTCAGCTCTACGATCTGATCGAGCCAGTGTTTTGCCCTGTCCGGAATGGGCTCCCGTTCTGTCTGCATGACAACCTCATCCGGTGCTGTTTCTCCATACGCATGTCTTACGGTAAATGGTGAATAACCTCTGTATACATTTCTTTTATGATAAAAGCTGCTCTCTATTTTCGACTCATCCAGCGTATTCCATGTATCATGATATTTCGTCAGTGTCAGGAAGAAGGAATACTGCAAATCCTTTGGCACGCCATTCCGGATTGCCTGCACCTTATTCATGCTCCATGGCAGATCGTCGATGTTGATATGATTGACGCCTTCTTCTTCATACTCTGCACCATATACCGTAAAAACATCCAGTACGATTGCCTTCGGCTTCTGATGCTTCAACGCCTCTTTGATATAATAATAGGAAATCCAGAGCGGCTGTTCATTGGCGCAGAAATCATAAGAGGTCATCCCATATTCCGAGAATAATACCGCCGGTGCAATATCTGCATAAAGCTGGCTGCTTCCCACAAATACAAAATCCAGTGTGTCCTCTTTTTCTTCATAAAAGCCTTTTACCTTGGCGGAGGCATCATATTCCTGTACGATACGCTTATCCTTCAGCACTTCCGATACGACCAGAAACAGCAAGATAAAAAACACAAAAAACAGGAAAAACCGGAATACTATCGTTTTCTTTTTCATGTCTAAAATCCTCCGTAAATAAACTGGGCCGCATCATAACCAGGCCCGTAAATGCCAAAGATCAGAACTGCAAACAGCGCAAGATACACCACTGCATAGCGGAATACGATACCCTGCTTTGCCAGCCAGCCTCTGATATCCGTCTTTGTCTGCAAAATACTGACAAGCAGCAAAATGGCAATTGCAAAGAACAGAATCCAGACATTTTTCGCATCCAGTCCGAGCAGATACACAGACTGATTCCAGAGCACCCAAGGATTGAACACAGCCATCTGCCGGATCATCTGCATGGCCTGCGTCACGGAATCCGCACGGAAAAAGATCCATGCCAGCATGACAAGGAAAAAGGTGCCAAGCTGTTTCAGCAATCTGTGAGAAAAACAGCTCCGGTCTGTTTTTGTCAGGCTGACAAGCCGGTCACGTACAGGCATCAAAAGACTGCCAATTATCTGATACAGTCCATGCAAAAATCCCCAGACAAGATAGGTCAGTCCCATACCATGCCAGAGCCCGCTGACCAGAAAGGTCAACAGAATATTGACATACTTTCTAAGCTTCCCTTTCCTGTTTCCACCAAGCGGAATATACACATAATCCCGCAGCCAGCTGCTCAGGGATATATGCCAGCGGTGCCAGAAATCCTGAATAGATGTCGCAAAATACGGATGATCAAAATTTTCCGCCAGCGTGATCCCCAGCATCTCGGAAGCTCCTCTGGCAATGCAGACACAACCATTAAAATCCGTATAGAGCTGAATGCTGTACAGCACCCCTGCAAGCAGCATATACACACCTGCATACGATCGGTATTCTCCAAACAGTCTGTCCACGATGACTGCTGCGCGGTCTGCGATCACCAGCTTCTGGAAATAGCCCCAGATCATCAGTTCAAATCCCCCGACAAAGGTTGCATAAGAAAATGTATGTCCGCTGCAAAGCTGCTTTTTGAGCTGATCAAATCTTGCGATCGGTCCCTGCAGGATCTGCGGAAAATACATCACAAACAGCATATACTGCAGAAAATTCTTCTCCGCCGGATATTTTCCGCGGTAAACATCTACCACATAGGCAATGATCTGCAGCGTATAAAAGGAAATTCCCATCGGCAGCAGAAAGGCGAGCCTGCCCAGATGCAGTCTTGTTACAAAGAAGCTTCCGGACGATGCAAATTTCAGAAGAAACAATAAACCTGCATTACTGCCGATCAGTAATGCAGCTACTGCTTTCTTATGCACATTCACATCTGTCTCTTTTTTTTGATCCGGATCGGTTTTCTCTCTCACCGCCTGTTCACGTGCGCACAACTGTTCCAGCCGTCTGGCAGCCACAAAGCTGCTTATAATACTAAATAAAATAAAAATACTCAATTTCACGGATGCACAGAGATAAAAGAATATGCTACAAAGGAGCAGCCATATCCACTGCCCCTTTTTAGGTATTCTATAATATACTGTCACGCAGATCGTGAAAAAGAGTAAAAATGCTCCTGTTATAAAATCCATTACCTGTATCCTTATACTGTTTCAAATGTCTTTCTGATTTCCTGAATAAATTCCAGACTATTGCAGACCTGTACATCGTCAAGACTGGTGATCAGAGCCAGATCCTTTGTCATACGGCCGCTTTCGATCGTCCGGATCGTTGCCATTTCCAGCTTATCGGCAAACTCTGTAAGCTCACGGTTTCCATCCAGCTCTCCACGCTTTCTGAGTGCGCCTGTCCATGCAAAGATCGTTGCAACGGAGTTTGTGGAAGTTTCTTCACCCTTTAAGTGCTTATAATAATGTCTCTGTACAGTTCCGTGCGCTGCTTCATACTCATATACGCCGCTTGGAGATACCAGAACAGACGTCATCATGGCAAGAGAACCGAATGCGGAAGAAACCATATCTGACATGACATCACCATCATAGTTCTTGCATGCCCAGATAAAGCCGCCCTCTGCCTTCATGACACGGGCTACCGCATCATCGATCAGTGTATAGAAGTAGGTAATCCCTGCCTGCTCAAATTTTTCTTTGTATTCCTTTTCAAAAATTTCCTGGAAGATGTCCTTAAAAGTATGGTCGTACTTTTTGGAGATCGTATCTTTTGTGGCAAACCAGAGATCCTGCTTTGTGGAAAGCGCATAATTAAAGCATGCTTTTGCAAAGCTTGTGATCGATTTGTCTGTATTGTGCATACCCTGGATCACGCCCGGACCTTCAAAATTATGGATCAGTTCTACCTGCTTGCTGCCATCCTCTGCCGTAAAGACAAGCTCTGCTTTTCCTGCGCCCGGTACTTTGATCTCGGCATTTTTATAAACATCACCGTAAGCATGTCTTGCCAGTGTGATCGGCTTTTTCCAGTTTCTGACACATGGCTCGATGCCCTTTACTACGATTGGTGTACGGAAAACAGTTCCGTCAAGTGCTGCACGGATCGTTCCGTTCGGGCTCTTCCACATTTCCTTCAGATTATATTCTGTCATACGGGCAGCATTCGGTGTGATCGTTGCACATTTGACAGCAACGCCGTATTTCTTTGTGGCAAGTGCGGATTCCATTGTTACTTTATCATCTGTCGCATTACGGTGTTCCAGACCAAGATCGTAATACTCTGTTTTCAGATCAATATACGGAAGCAGCAGTTCATCCTTGATCATCTTCCAGAGAATTCTTGTCATTTCATCTCCGTCCATTTCCACAAGCGGAGTTGTCATCTGAATTTTACTCATGTTCCTGTTCTCCTTTTTCTTCATCATTTTCATCAAAAATATCAATAAGACCGTTCTTTACCATATTATCATAAGCATTGATCATATGTAGATTGGCAAGTCGTTCTGCCTTATCCGCATCATGTGCCTTGATGGCCTCCATGATCTCATGATGCTCCTTGTTGGAAGCACGTCCTCTCTTTTCACTTGCCAGTGTCATGCGGCGGATCCTGTATACATACTGGTGGAAATCACGGAGAAGATGCTCCAGCATTTTACTGTCGCAGGATTCATATAAAATTTCATGAAACCTGTTATCCAGCTCTGCCATCTGATCTGAATGGCCCTTACTTTCATGGAACTCGGACAGATATACATTTTCCTCCATTTCGTTGAGCTGCTCCGGTGTGATCTTTTCCGTTGCCCATCTGGCACATAATCCTTCTAACAAGGATCGTATCATATAAATATCATGAACATCTTTTCTGGTGATTCCCGTTACATAAGTCCCTTTATTGGGGATCATCTTTAGAAGTCCTTCGAGTTCAAGCTGCCTGAATGCTTCTCTGACAGGTGTTCTCGATACACCAAGCTCTGCACCGATCGTCGCCTCTCTGAGTTCTTCGTTCTGTTTGTACTTTCCGTTTAAAATATCTTCTCTGATCTTGTGGAATACTCTTCCGCGCAGGGAATATTTATCGGATACCTCCTGCTGCAAATTGTAATCAGACATAACTGCCTCCTACTTGCTGAAAATTGCGTCATAATCCATATGCAGTATAACGCATACTTTTTTGATTTCTCTGATCAGTTCTTCATCTGTCAGAACCGTCACACGGCCATTCTCATATTCGTCATCCACCCATTTTTTCAGTTCGTGTATCAGAAGATCACTCTTCTTAAACTGCTTCTCCGGCGGAAGCTTATAGTAAGAATTGATCCAGTGTGCAATACCGGCAAGACCGGATGTATTGGATACTGCACAGAGAACCGGTCTGTTCAAAAACTTCTCTGTATCAAATATATTATAAATCTCTTCGTTTTTCAACAGTCCGTCCGCATGAATTCCTGCTCTTGTCACATTAAAATTCTTGCCGACAAACGGTGTTCTCGGTGGAATATGATAGCCGATCTCTTTTTCATAATATTCTGCCAGCTCTGTGATCACGGTCGTATCCATGCCATTTAAGCTGCCACGAAGCTGTGCATACTCAAATACCATCGCTTCAAGCGGTGTATTACCGGTTCTTTCCCCGATACCGAACAAAGAAGTATTGACACCGGAACAGCCATACAGCCATGCGGTCGTAGAATTGACAACCGCCTTATAAAAATCATTATGACCGTGCCATTCGATCAGGGAATGCGGAACACCTGCATGTGTGTGGATCGCATAAATAATACCCTGCACGCTTCGCGGGATAACTGCACCGGAATAATTCACACCATATCCCATTGTATCACATGCCCTGACCTTGATCGGGATCTTATATTGTTCCATCAGCTTCATCAGCTCCAGGCAGAATGGAACAACATATCCGTAAATATCCGCTCTGGTAATATCCTCCAGATGGCAGCGCACACTGATGCCTTCTTCCAGACAGTCACGTACAACGCTCAGATAGTGTTCCATTGCCTGTTTTCTTGTCATTTTTAATTTCAGGAAAATATGATAATCGGAGCAGCTTACCAAAATACCGGTCTCTTTCATACCGATTTCCTTTACCAGCTTAAAATCTTCCTTGCTGGCACGGATCCAGCTCGTTACCTCCGGGAACTGATACCCTCTTTCCATACATTTATATACTGCATCTCTGTCCTTTTTGCTGTATAAGAAAAACTCACTGGCACGGATCATGCCGTTTGGCCCGCCAAGTTTGTGCAGATAATCATAAATTGTCACAATCTGTTCTGTTGTATAAGGAGCCCTTGACTGTTGTCCGTCACGGAATGTCGTATCTGTGATCCAGATGTCACGCGGCATATTATGCGGTACAATACGGTCATTAAAAGGGATCTTCGGAATATCGGAATAAGGAAACATATTACGAAATACATTCGGCTTTTCGACATCATCGAGGATGTACATATGCTCCTCAATTTCCAGCAGATTCTTCTTTGGATTCATGGTCACAGGTCTGTTTTCAAATGCTTTTTCTTCGTTCATTTGTGCTGCCTCCTATTTTCAGGCTGGCATACCAGCCATACGTGTATTATTGTATACAATCATACAGTGCCTGTCAAGGTTTCCTACAGCATTTTTTCGACATCCACCATGCCGGCTCCCTGCATCAGATAGCTTTCGCCCAGATCCGTTGCAGAAATGATCAGCTTCCGCTTTAGCTGCATGGCAGTCAAATACGGATATTTTTCACACGCAAGTGCCAGAAGGCCGCTGACGATCGGTGTTGCCATACTCGTACCGCTTCTTGCCACATATTTACCATATGCTGCCTGACAGGAAATGATCTGTGTGCCCGGTGCCACAACATCCGGCTTCTTCCACACGTTCTCTCCCGGACCGCGTCCGGAACAGTCCTGACACCGCAGTCCGCCATTTTCCAGATCTCCGTCATGACAGCCTACACAGATCACATACGGCGTATCTCCCAATCTTGAAATCGTATTGTCTCCAGGTCCGAAGTTCCCCGCCGCCGTTACGATCAGAATATTATTTTCATAGGCATACTGAAACAGCTCATACAGCTTTCTTTGTTCTTCCGGTCTGGCAGATGCAATGCTGCTGACCGATATATTGATAATGCGAATGTTGCAGCTCTCCGCGATCGATAAAAGCCACTCCAATCCCCTGAGCAGTGTTTTTAGACTTCCTTCCCCTCTTTTATTCAATATTTTCCCGACATACAGATCACAGCAAGGTGCCATGCCTTTATATTTCCCGTGCAGTACACGTCCGTTTCCCGCCAGAATACCGCATACATGTGTGCCATGTCCTGTCTCATCATACGGTAATTGATATTTATTGGTAAAATCACGAAATGCCCTGATTTGATCTTTCAGATCTTCATGTGGAAAAATGCCGGAATCCAAGACTCCGACACCGATATGATAACCGGTCAGCTGTTCTTTTTCTGCCCGGCTGTAATGAATTTGTTTTCTGACCCTGTTCACAAAAAACTCCCGGCTTTTTCTTTTATCATATGCCGGGAGTTTTTATATGTTATGGTGGGAATAAAGAATGTGCCTTGGCGCATTTATGCCAATTTATTTTACGATCGGTTTTCTGCGGTATAAAAGCAGAAGCATCCCAATACAGAATAACAGGATCACACCTGCTGTTTTCGGGTTGAAATGATCCCCTGTATCCGGAGAAGCGTCTTTTCGCAGAAGTGCCTCGCTTTCCTGCCGGATCATCTGTGCCACATCACCGATCCCCGCATAAATACCATAGGCGGAAAAATGGCTTGTATGTACTGTCAGATAAGAAATATCTTCTTCCTGCGATTTTGTTCCGTAGCAAAGCTCCAGTTCCTCATCTTCATTCAGTGTTACCACACAGATATCCTGTTCGTTTAACGTGTCCGAAATCGGGATTTTCAGTGTTACCTGATTTTTGCCGAAGCTGCTGATCGGGATATTCGTCTTCTTCTCCACAAGCTTCAGATCAAATGTGGTAAGCTGCCCCGCCACCGGGCTGCCAAACTGCGTTGTCACTGCATCTTCCAGCTTTTTCTGGGCATCCGCATCGGTGTTGACCAGCAGACGGAAGCCCTCTGTATCATCCTTTACCTCTGCCCGGATCAAAGCTGCATTCGGATATGCAGATTCATCGAGCACCACTGTATTAGAGGTATCTGCCTCACTGCCATCCAGTGCGATGTTCTGTGTGTCTGTTGTTGTATTGCCTGTCTGTGCGGTATTCTGTGCACCTTCTGTTGTATTACCGTTCTGATCTGCACTCTGTGTATTTCCTGTACTATTCTGTGTATTATTGGTTCCCGTCCGGTCAACAGTCTGATCTGCAAACAGATCCGGTTCATAATCTGAAATAATGCCAAGTGCCGGCGGTAATGTGATCCCCGCCAGTTCTCCGTCTGACCAGTCGGAAAAAGTCTCATAGGCAGAGAATGCATCTGCATCTGCACCGGTCAGCGTGTAAACCGTATCTCCGGCTCTGACAGCCGTCGGCACTTCCACCAGCTTCTGTGCATTCGGCTCTAGCGTACAATACCGCAGCTGCGCAGTACTTGCACCTGTCGGCGAGATCACAAGTCCGCGAAATCCCAGATACCGCTGATCCAGAACGGTATCTTTGCACGTTGCCACATAGGAATCGATCACCGCCGTTTCCACACCGTCAAATGCCATGCTGCGCAGATCTGTGTTATCCAGTCTTGTCGCTGTCTTTTCGAAAGAAAGTGCCGGGAGGCTTTCTCCCTCAAATATGGCGGCCTGCGCGCCTGTGCTCTGATAAGCGCCCAGTCCGATTTCTTTTACCTGTGCTCCAATATTGATTTCATTTAACGGGCACCCAAGAAATGCTCTGTCTTTGATCCTTTGTATGTTATCTCCGCCTGTCAGCTTCTCCAAAAAAGTACAGCCGGAAAATGCCGCTTCTCCGATTTCCGTCAAAGAAGCCGGGAAATTGACCCAGGTAAGCTCTGTATTTCCGGAAAACACACCGCTTGCAATCTTCTTCGCACCTTCAGGAATAGAAATACTGCTCTTATTACCGCGATAAGCCAGCAAAATACCGTCTCCCACGATCAGATAATCATCTCCCGCTCCCGCAAGCCAGTTTTCCAGATAAGGTGTTTTTGAAAAGGCTTCAGCCTCAATCACTGTAACAGAAGATGGAATCTCTACATCTGTCAGGTTGTCACAATGATAAAATGCGCCATAGCCGATCTTTTGCAGTCCGTCCGGCAATAATATGCCCTGCAGGGAGCTCCTTGCAAAAGCAAAATCTCCGATTTCCATAACAGCCGGCAGTTCCTGCATGCCCAGGGACTGATCCTGATAGAACTGTTTGATCTTTACCTTATCCCTTGAGATGTCATCCAGCATTTCATAGTCTTTCTCTTCAGCAGGCTCCGTTTCCTGTTTATTCTCTTCTGTCTTCGGATCCATCATCACAACTGCCTGATTGTGTACGATCCTTGTCTTCCCCAGAACGGAAGATGGATCATTGGCATAATATTTTGAAACATCCAGATTGGAAACATCAGCCGGATGATCAACATCATAATCACCGGAACCTGTACTGTTTCCCGATACCGCAGATGCTTCCTGCTCCGCATCCTGCTTATTGTAAAAATTGCCGACAGCCACATCATCCTGCAGCATGGCAGACACTACCTGGTTTTTCTCTCTTTCCTGCTCAAAGGTCTGTGCTGCGCTGTCATCCTCCGCCCGGATCTTCAAATTATCACAGCCGTCAAATGCCGTGTCATGGATCGTTGTCACAGATGGCGGGATTGTAATATTTCCCAGATTCTTACAGTCCTCGAACGCCTTTGCCGCGATCTTGCGGACAGAATACGGAATGGAAACCTTCTGCAGACTGATGCAGTTTGAAAATGCATATTCCGGGATCTCACTCAGATTCGGAGATAATGTAACCTCCTTCAAATGCTCCTGTCCCCAGAATGCATAACGTTCAATATCCGTTACCGTTGTCGGCATATTTAATGTTTCTGCCTCTCTGCCCGGCATTACCTCGATCAGCTTCGCCTGATCTCTGTCATATAAAACACCGTCTGCATAAGAAAACAACGGATTTTTTCCAATATTGATCGATTTCAGCGCCGTATCTCCCGAGAAAACACCAGCCCCGATCGTTTCAAGCGTTTTAGGCAGTGTAAAACCGGATAAAGAACTGCAGCCGGCAAAAGCACCGCTTTCGATCGCGGTAAGTCCATCTGACAGGTAAACTTCTTTCAGATTGGTACAATTACGGAATGCACCCTCTCCGATCTTCTCCACAGAGGATGGGATGTAAACCTTTGTGATACCGTTTTGATCCGCAAAAGCTTCCGGCGCAATTTCCCTGATCCCAGCAGGAACAGACACAGCCGAAGCTGTGCCTGTATAATGGATGAGCGTATCGCCATCTCTTTCAAAATCTGTAGTTGCACTCGTTGCCTCTAAAACAGGCATCGGGATCTGGGTCAGTACCATGGCAAGTACCATCAGTATGACACCGATTACTCTTTTTCCGTATTTTTTCATTCGATCACTTTTACAACCTTATTTTTTGAACCTTTCGTAAAGAACAACAAAATAGATAACAGTGCAAGCCCCATTGCCAAAAACCACTTTGGATGGATCGGATCACCGGTCTTCGGTGTTGCATCACTGATCTGTGCCTGCGTCAGATTATTGGTCTCCACATAAATGGCATATGGAGAAAAATGTGTTGCATTAAAGGAAATGCAAGGCACATTATCAATCGTCAACAGTCTAGAGCCAAGCTTCTCAAAAACACCATTATTGACTGCACCGGCTTTGTTATTACCCGCATAGCCTGCAAGCGCATCCGGGATCGGCATTGTTACCGTGACGGTAATACCTGTTGTATCTGCGATCTTTGTTGTTCCGGTTGAATCATACAGACTGATATCCATTGCAAAATATTTCAGATCATCCAGCGATCCGTATGATGCAAGCAATGCTTTTTCCACTGCATCCTTTGCTTCATCGCTGTCGGAGATCTTGATCACAAAATTGTCGTTAGAGCCTGATACGGTAGCAGAAACAAGTCCTCTGTTGGAAATGCCGGACTTTGTTACCTCTACTCTTGTACTGCCCGCAGTCGTTGTCGGTTTTCTGTTAACTGTATTGCTGCTGACACTGCCTTTTTTCTTGGCAACGGCTGCTGTTCCGGTTTTAGCAGTTGCTGTCGGTTTCGGCGAAGCAGTTGCCGCTCCGGTATTATTACCCTTGTTACCGTTTCCGTTATTATTTGTATTGCCATTATTCGTATTTCCCTTGGTTGTATCGGAGGAAATATCACCCGTTCCGCTTTCTCCCGTCGATGCAGTTCCTTTTTTGTAAAGAGCTGTTACTGTCAGATTTCCTGTAACCGGAACAGAAGTATAGTTGGACGGTGACCATGTGGTAAAGGTATAGCCTTTTCTGGTCGGCGTTACAGTTGTTGCTGCCGGGCAGCTTCCACTTGCTATGACCTGAGTATCCAGCACACTTCCGTCATAATCCACGAAAGTAACGGTATAACTCGTTCCCGTTGTGCCATTGCCGCCACTGTTATTACCGCCATTGTTATTGCCGTTATTATTTCCATTGTTTCCATTATTATTGTTGTCATCGGTGGCATCCGGATCTTCCACATAATATGCCTTGACGATCATATCACCTGTTACAGCAATCGTTGTATAGTTGGACGGTGACCAGTAGCTGAATTTGTAACCCTTTCTGGTTGGTGTTACGGACGGCGTTGTCGGATAACTGCCTTCCTGCAGATACTGGGTATCCCATGTATACAGTCCGTCATAATCCTGAAATACTACAGAATAATACCCTTCAATAGGAGCTGAATTATCCGGCTCATAAATTGCCTGTGTTGTAATATTTTCCCTGACATTTGTAAAATCCTTTGTCCAGCCCGTCAGTACATATCCCTTTCTCTCGACACGAGGCGCATCTGCACTTGCACCGCTGTTAACAGTCTGCGTCTTTAAGACATAATTATCCCAGTCAAGGAAAGTCACCGTATAAGTCTTGGAATATGTTTCTGCGGTAATTCCATCCTTATCATCACAATACCAGTAAGCAGGGCTGTCTTCCTCACACTGTACGGTAAGTCCCTGAATGTAGTTGACATTTCCCGCTCCATCATCTGTTATAAAAGCTTCATCATCGATAGACTGCACACTGCCCGGAATGCGGATCGTGGAAAGCGCTGTATTGCGGAATGCATATTTACCGATTCTCTTTACAGAATCAGACAAACTACAATAATAAAGCTGCGTTGCACCGTCAAAACAGTAATCCGGAATCAGTGTTGTGCTTACTTCGTCCAGATACGCCTCTCTGATACCTGTACAGTTCTGGAACGCACACGGTGCTATATCAGTAATACCTGCAAGCTCTGAGGAACTGATCTTGGAAGCGCCAATCTTAGTACCTCTTGACTCCAGGCATTCTACCACACCGGTTCTGTTACCGCTTCCGTCCACACTGCAAAGCAGTCCGTCAACACAGGCATATCCGCCCGGTGATGTGAATCCGACATCTGTAAGCTCCTTACAGCCTGCAAACGGTACTTCCGTAAAGGTGCTGACAGTTCCCGGCAGAGTCACTTCCGTTAAGGCGGTACAATTATTGAAAGCGCGTTTTCCGATCACTTCCCCGCCTTCAGCACCGCTCTCTTTCATAATAAATGTCTTAAGGCTCGTACAGCCGTCAAATTCCTGATCCGGAATCTCCGCTACAGTATCTAAGATCACGCTCTGTACGGCGGTATTATTCTGGAACAGATCCTCCTTCAGCGCTGTAACACCGTCCGGTACATGTACATGATATACTGCATCGATGACACCCTGCTCTTCTTCTGTCAGGTCGATCGCTGTATTCGGATTATTCAAATTGTTTCTATACTTGCTGTTCGCGCTTGCAACAATATCATTTTCCTGTTGCTGTGTACGGACATATTTACTGCTTCCCGTATAGGTGCTTAAACTGTAGCTTTCATTTCCCTTTAACTGATTCTCTGTCGGAATACCTGCCAGCATCGGAGTTGCGGATTCAACCTCGTTGGTATTGGCATTTTTCTTGACAACGAGCTGGATCTGCAGGTTCTGCGGAAAATCGCTGCAATATCTGATATACTGCGTCGGTGCGGATGGTGCATTATAGTTATTTGCCGTGCTCATTGCATAAGTAAAAGGAACACTTGCAGAAGAAATATCTCCGATAAAGCACAGATTTTCTTCCGGAACGCCATCTCCGTTTTTATCAACATCGGCAAGTGTCACACCTGTTTTGAATGCATCCTGCCCGATCTGCTGCACAGATGCTGCATTGTCAAACTTCACAGTACGGAGCGAAGTACAACCGGAAAATGCATTGGCATCAATGGAGGATACAGATGCCGGAATATACAGGAATTTGATAGCCGTATTATTCTGGAAGGTATCTGCTGCGATTCTTGCTACATGGTATTTTGCAATATTATCCGGAATGATAACATTTGCCCCATCACTGGATTCATCCTTTTTCTCAAATCGGATCAATTCGTTATTTTCATTGACACAGAAAGCATAGCCGTCTACAAGCTTTTCATACCAGCCTTCATAACCACTGTCCAGATAACCGAATGCCAGATCATGCTTCTGCGTATAGCTATGTGCATAAGACTGGGAGTATGCCAGAATGCAGAACTGGTCGCTGACTTCATAGTCTCCTTCAAAAGCTGAATTTTTACCAAGATTTTCACTGCTGAAAATATCTTTACCGCCTGTATAAATATTATCGTAGCCACTACCTGTATTGGCAGCGCATCCGCAATCAAGCTTCAGATCTCTTGCAGGAACCTTTACCGTATCAAGACTGTTACAGCCCGTCACATTATCATACTTGAATATCTGATCCGTAGAACCTGCATTATTTGGCAGTCCCAGGTAAGTCATGCTGCTGCAGCCATAGCAGGTATAATGCACACTGTCAATGTTGCTGACACGCTCCGGGAATACAACCTGCGAAAGGGATATACAATTATAAAACAGACCATTGCCGATCGTTGTCAGGGAAGTATTGCCGTCCTCGCTGACACCGTTAATATTGATCGCTGTCAGGTTCGTACAGTCTTTGAAGCAGTAATTTCCAAGCTTTGTCACCTGATCCGGTACTTTGACCGCGCCAAGATAGGTACAGCCGGCAAAAGCATAATCACCGATCTCTTTTAAATTGGTCGGTTCTGTAAAATCGATAGTTGTCAGCTGGTTACAATTCTGGAAAGCATTATTTCCGATACTGTTGACACCGTTTTCAATCTTAATGGACTGCATCTGACAGCCCTTAAACGCATTGTTACCGATTGCAAGGATACGCTCCGGTACAACGAGTCTGGAGAAGTTGGTCGCGCCTTCAAAGACACCGACACCATCACTTACATACTGACCGTCCACGCCGTCTGAGGTCACAGTATTTAAATCCACTTCGTATCTTGTGCTGCCGACATACTGTACCGGTATGATCAACTGGTTGCTTGCCGCATAAGCGACGCTGTTACCGGAAACCAGCTCCACATTACCAAGTGCTGCGCCCGGTACCACATAAAGCTGCATACCCTGCCATGCGCCCTGTGTATCATAAGTACACGGAGAAAGGATCTGATTCTGCGCCGGGCTTACCAAAGCACCGTTTTCATCATACACAGCATCTGCTGCTTCCTGTGACGTATAGAATAAGAACTCTCTTCTATCGTTAACCGCAATATAACTGCTTGTATCTTTATTGTACAAAAAGGCAGGCATCTCATCCGGGATCTCCAGCGTTGCTCCGGAAATGACATTGTTCTGATCATAATATACAATAACACCGGTCATAGAACCGCCGTTACTTCCGTAAGCAGCTCTGAAATTACCGTCACCGCTGGCATATACCGGGTAATTTCCCGTATTCGTATAAGCAGGTATGTATGTGTCCGGATTGGCTGTCGCCGCGGCAATCAGATCCGTCGGATCAGAATCTGCACGGGATTCCGGGATTGGAACAAGTGCCACAATGATCGCGGAGATCATCAGGATTGCGGAAAGCGTTCCCATCACCGCCCGTCTCATCCGGCTTCTGCCCATCTTCTTCATTTTCTTTTTATGATTTGTCTTAGCCATCTTGCTCTCCTCTTTATTTCAAAATCTATTCCATACGCTTTGCCACAACAACAAAGCGCCCGTCACTTTCTTCATAATCACAGGTGGACAACGTCAGAAGCCGGTCTCCGTACTGAGCTGTCACGCCGGTATCGTACAATGCCATTTCCTGCATGCTTCGCATATCGGAATCAAATTCCTGCTCTGATGCAGCGTCGATAAACTGATAATACTTAAATGCGATCTCATCCTCTTTATAAATGTGGGACATAAACGCATACATGACCTGATAGGTACCTTTTTCATAAATCGTATCAAACCGGATCATCGGATGATCCTTATAATAAGACTCTGATTTATATTTATCCAGATTTCCGAACATATTTCCGGAGCGCATATTATGTCCGTATATGATAAAATTCGTGCTCGGCTTCACAATATCACATGCACTGTCCAAAAAGAGTGTTCCGTTCTTGTCCTCCTCCTGATTGATGTTATGATCCAGATAATATTCATTGTCTGCTGTCTGCATGACAGGATAATCAATATTTGTATCGGCAATTTCCAGCCATCCGATTAGATTTTTATTCTGATTATATAAACTTTTATATTCATCCAGCACAGTCAGTGTGATCTGCTGTCCGTCCGCATTCTCCTGAACCGTCTGTGTCTGCCCATACATCCGGTTTACTGCAGCATCATTTTTCTTCTCGGTAAGCTGCGCGGATAGCTGCTGTGCTTTATAAGAATCGTAATAATAAAATCCGAAATATGCCAGACAGGACATGGCTGCCACCACCAGAAGCGCAGTCAGAAGCCTTCTTGCCCGAAGCTCGCCTCTTGTCAGCACAACGACTTTTCTTCGGTTTTTTTTCTTATCCTGTTTCCCACTGCTTCGCGTGATTTTCTTTTTGCTCCCGCTCCGGTTCTGACGCTGCCTTTCCCTTGCCTGCATGGCAAGCTCGTAAACCTCGTCATCAAACCGACGTCCTTCTGCGCCTGACAGATCATACTCACCGGACTGCAGCTTTGCATATAATGCAAGCACGTCTTCGTCCTTTGTCAGATCATATTTTCGTTTCAGTTCCTTTATCACATAGTTATCCATAATTTCTATTTTAACTTTATCCGATCAGAAATTCAAGATTTCTGTCACACCTTTTCATGCTTTTCATAGTATAAAACATAAATATCAAATTTGGAGGCTCCTATATGAGTGAATTAACAGCTAGTCAGTGTGGATGCTGCGAACAGAAAAATAATGGCTGCGGAAGCTGGATCTGGATCCTGATCCTGTTATTCTGCTGTGGCGGCTGTGGTAACAATAACGGCTGTGGCTGTGGCAACGGTGGATTCGGCGGTGACAACAACTGCTGCGAATGGATCATCATTCTTCTGATCCTCTGCAACTGCTGTGGCGGCAATCATTCTTTCTGCTAATACCTGCAGCAAAAGGAGGCTTCGGCCTCCTTTTTCATGTGATTTTTCCTACATAAGATCTGACATATTCTGAAAGCCAGCGCATAAGATAAACCGGAGGCTTCTATGGAATATAATGATACGATCCTGACATTTGATACCCTATATACCACAAATGAGATCCAGCTCTTAAAGCTGGCACTTCCTCTTTTTTCCAATCAGCTGCAGCCAATCGCTGCCACACTGATCAAAATGCGTGAGCTGGAATATTGTCTCTCCCGCCTGCCCCATACAAAGATACAGGACTTTTCGATCGCCGTGGACAGACTGGATACTTTTTTCGACAGTGCCATGCCTTTTTGCAACCAGCAGCAGAAAAAGCTGTTTTCCCAGCTCCGGCAGATGAAGCAGTCCATGAAGATGATGGAGAAAATGCAGACGATCCTGCAGATGCTTCCGCCGGATGCCATGCCATTTGACGGAAACGGAAACAGTACAGACCCTGATGCACTCTCCCACATGTTTGAGGTATTCTCTGCCATGCAGCATATGTCCGGGGCTGCATCTGATTCCGTATCCTCAGAATCATTTACATCTACAACAGCTGCCAATTCTTCGGATTCCGTTGTCTCTACAGCAGCTTCCGAATCCGGGAATTCTGCCATATCCGGGCAGAAAACTGCATCTGACGGTAACTCTGCCATGGAATCCATCCTCGGTTCTATGCTTTCTCCCGCGCAAAAAGAAAGCTATCAAAGATTTAAGGAGGCTTTTTCATCCGATGACAAACAAAACGTGGATGACAGACCAGCGTCTGCATCAGATCGACCCACATAAACTGGATTTTTTACAAAAGCTTGTTTTTGAAATGCAGGAGCTTTCCGATCAGGATAAGCTGCCCTTTCTGATGGCACTTGCCACAAGTACCAAAAAGCATCCCGTTAATTTTTCAAAGGAAGAAATCGAACTGCTGATTTCAGTATTAAAGGAATACAGCAATGAGGAAGAAATGCAGAAAATGAATAAGGTGCTGGCGATGTTCCAGATGTAATATTGTTGTATAAATGTCCCGCAAATAATATAGACGCAATCACGTTTGCCTCCCCTGCGATTTGCTATGAGCACATTTTGCCGCGCTCCGGCCGAAAAAGAGTGCTTCGGTCTCTCCGCTGCGGCAAGTGCTCCGCAAATCTCGGTCGGCTACACTATCGATTGCTTACTATATTATTTTCCGGACATTCCCTTACTATTCTGTATAATAATATAGAATTTTTGCCCCATTGTAGAAAATGAGTAGAAAAAAAGAATGCTTCGGATCAATACCATCCGAAGCATTCTTATCATTTACTATTCTATATATTGCAGTGCTTTAGTTTGGCTTTACTACAATATTGATGATCTTGCCCGGTACATAGATTTCTTTTACAACTGTACCTGCAAGTTTGTCACCGAGTGCTTCTTTACCTGCGATAATAGCATCTTCCTTAGAAACTTCTGCAGGAACCTTTACAACAGCCTTTGTCTTGCCGTTGATCTGTACTGCGATCTCGATCTCATCATCCTTCATGGCATCTGCATCTGCACTTGGCCATGTTGTATGGAATACGGAATCTGTTTCGCCAAGCTGTCTCCACAGTTCTTCTCCCAGGTGTGGTGCAAATGGTGCTAACAGAACTACTGCAGTCTTTAAGGTTTCCTTATCGATGCCATCCTTCTTAGCCATTTCGATCATCTTGTTGTTATATTCCATGAATCCGGAAATAACAGTATTTAAGCTGAATGTTTCCAGACGCTGTGTGATATCATAAACCATCTTATGACGCAGCTTTACAGATTCTTTTGTTTCTGCAACGCCTTTGTCTTTGTTGTCCATCACAAGGTTCCAGAATCTTGTGATAAATCTGTAAATACCGTCGATTCCTCTGTCGTCCCAGATAGAATCCAGTTCCGGTGGTCCGATGAACAGTTCATACAGACGCAGGGCATCACAGCCGTAATCACGCACGATATCATCCGGTGATACGATATTACCGAGTGATTTACTCATCTTTGTTGCTGCACCTGTCACTTTATCACGTCCGCAGACCATACCCTGATTGAACAGCTTCTTGAACGGCTCATCAAAGTCGATCACACCGATATCATACAGGAACTTTGTATAGAATCTGGAGTAAAGCAGATGCAGTACCGCATGCTCTACACCACCGATATACATATCAACCGGCAGATACTTGTCCGCTTTTTCCTTGCTGACAAGCTCTTTGTCATTTTTGTTATCTACATAACGCAGGAAGTACCAGGAAGATCCTGCCCACTGCGGCATTGTATTTGTCTCACGCTTTGCAGGTGCTCCACAGCAAGGACATGTTGTATTAACCCAGTCTGTGATATCTGCCAGCGGTGATTCTCCTGTTCCTGTCGGCTGGTAGGATTCTACATCCGGCAGAAGTAACGGAAGCTGATCTTCCGGAACCGGAACCGCACCACATTTTGGACAGTGTACGATTGGGATCGGTTCACCCCAGTAACGCTGACGGGAGAATACCCAGTCACGGAGCTTGTAGTTGGTTGTCTTACGACCAAAGCCCATCTTCTCGATCATGGCAGGCGCTTCTTTCTTCAGTACGGAAGATTCCATACCGTTCCACTCGCCGGAATTGATCATTGTACCGGCTGCTTCTGTATAAGCCTCTGTCATATTTTCAATTTCCTTGCCATCCTTGGCAATAACCTGGATGATCGGAATGTTAAATTTCTTTGCGAATTCAAAGTCTCTGTCATCATGCGCAGGTACACACATGATCGCACCGGTACCGTAATCGGCAAGTACATAGTCAGACAGCCAGATCGGAACAAGTGCTCCGTTTAAAGGATTGACTGCATAAGAGCCTGTGAATACACCGGTCTTTTCCTTGCTCTGCATACGGTCTACGTTAGACTTGTTGGCAGCTTCTGCAATATATTTTGCAACAGCATCTGCATTTTCAGGCGTTGCAAGGCTCTGTGCCAGTGCATGCTCCGGTGAAAGTACCATGAAGGTTGCACCGTGCAGTGTGTCAGGTCTTGTTGTATAAACAGTGATCACATCATCTCTGCCGTCTACCTTGAAGTCAACCTCTGCACCATAAGAACGGCCGATCCATTCTGTCTGCATCTTCTTTACCTTTTCAGGCCAGTCAAGCTTGTCCAGATCCTCCAGAAGACGATCTGCATATTTTGTGATGCGGAGCATCCACTGCTTCAGGTTCTTCTTTGTTACATCAGCGCCGCAACGCTCACATTTACCGTTGACAACTTCTTCATTTGCCAGACCTGTCTTGCAGGAAGGACACCAGTTGATCGGCATTTCCTTTTCGTAAGCCAGTCCGTTTTTAAACATCTGTACAAAGATCCACTGTGTCCATTTGTAGAACTTCGGATCTGTTGTATTTACTTCCATATCCCAGTCATATAATGCTGCGATCTGGTTGATCTGTCTCTTGATATTGGCTACATTCTGTGCAGTTGATTTTGCAGGATGTACGCCCATCTTGATCGCATAGTTTTCAGCAGGCAGACCAAATGCATCCCATCCCATCGGATGAATGATGTAATGACCGCCGTTTAACATTTTATAACGGCTCCAGACATCGGAAATAACATATCCTCTCCAGTGTCCTACGTGTAGTCCGTTTCCGGAAGGATACGGAAACATATCAAGGCAATAATATTTCGGCTTTTTGCCATCATTAACATTGACCGGATGAGCTTCCCATTCCTTACGCCATTTTTCTTCAATTTCTCTGTGATTGTATGGAATTGCCATCTCTTTACCCTCTTTGCTTGTATAATTTTATATATCCGCCGCTTTGCGGATACAGGCTATTCTAAATAGTAAACTTTACAGTGCGAAAAGTCAAGGAATTTCCCTGCGAACCGCTTCCACTTCTCTCATAACCCCTTTTCTGCGGCCGGTATCCGAAAGCATATCAAAAATACGGTAGAGCCAGCAAAGCGGCAGCGTGATCTTGTGCCCGGAAAACGGATAGTACTGGTAGACCTCCATGCCCGGGAACAGGCGGTGCCAGCTATAGTACAGCCGCGCAAAGTGTCTGCCTTCTTTTTTATACGCCGTCAGCCTGTTCTTTACCATTTGCTGACGGGATCCGTATACACCTGATCCAAGATAATATGACAACATATTCTGTTCTCCGTCACGCAAACCTATGTGCTGTATCCAGTCACTCTGACCTGCCATTTTCTGTGCGGACTTTCTATCCATTGCATTCACAGCATTTTCCCCAAATACTTTTTTGCAAAGTACTCTGCTGTCCTTCTCAAAGGCATCTATCTCCAGCTTTCTGCATTCCATTTCTATATAAGAAAAATCCAGTTCTGTTTTTGCCTGTAAATACACATAAAAGTCGAGGAGCGTGCGGATGCCTGTTCCCTGTCCGTCATAGTGTTTATACGCATGGCTTACCATAAATATGTAGAAATCCTCAGCCGTCATTTGTTGCCCATAGCTAACTCCTTCCTGCAAAAGAAGTTTCTCTTTGATGTTTTTATAATAAGCCGCCCACACCTGTTTATGAGAGGAAGTATACAGGCTGCGATGCAGTTCAAAATTATAAACCGGATTTTTCTCATATACATCATGATGATTCTCACCGTAGGATTCCACTTGGTAGCCTTGACCAACCATATACTGTCTGACTTCCTGCGCATATGTTTCATCAAAGAGAATATCCTGATCGGACATCTGGCGCATACCGACAGCCGGATAATACTCTTTTAAAATAATACCCTTAAGCGGCAGATACCAAATACCGTTCTGCTCCATAAAGGAAAACAGTTTTGTACGCTCTGCATCGAACAATATTTCTTTTCGCACGGCTTTGGCTATGCTTTGCGCCCAGTCAGGCAACAGGGAAACACCCGCCTGCTTTAAAACAGTTCCGGTAAGCGCATCGACAAAATGTGCCTGACTTACCCTGTATAAATACAACTGCCTCTCCTGTGCTGCATCCGGCTCTTCACCACATGTCCTGTTTTCTGTCCGGTATTTCTCAAGCAGTGCCTTTGGCGGTATTGTTTTGTTCACGCCGCAGCCAAGCAGGCAGAGCATATCATACATACATGCATGTATCAGATCTGTGTCCGTTTGTTTTCTCTTCATATGGTTTTATTCTCCAGTTTTTTCTCTCACAAAGCCATCTGCAAATACAAGTCTCTTATTACAGATAGAAAGTGCCTTTGCTCTGTGCGTCACGATCAATACGGTTTTGTCGGTTAATGATTTCAGATTACTGAGCAGTTTTTCTTCTGTCTGCTGATCCAGCGCACTTGTCGCTTCATCTAAGATCAGCACCGGGCGGTCAGCATACAAGGCTCTGGCAATGGCTATCCGCTGCATCTGTCCCTCGGAAAGCCCCGCTCCTTTTTCACCCAGCACAGTATCCAGCTTTTGTGGCAGTTCATACACAAAATCAGCACAGGCAAGACGAAGTGCAAGACGCAGTTTTTCCTCCATATTCCTGCAATTTTTATCTTGATGATCCGGATCTGTGCAATCGTTATTTCTGTTTCCGCATGCAGCATTCCGACTGTTTCTCCCCTGTATTTTTCCAAAAGTGATCACATCCCGGATACTACCGCTCATCAGGAAATTACCCTGCGGAACATAGGCAAACAGACGACGCAGTTCTTCTATGGCAATACTTGTCCCATTGCACAGACAAGCCTCTACAGATCCTGCCTGTGGCACATAAATACCTATCAGCAGCTTTAGCATCGTGGACTTTCCGCAACCGGAATTTCCGGTAATTGCCACATAATCTCCTTTTTTTATCACAAAAGACATATCCGGCAGTACATTTTCCTTCTGCAGCGCATCATTTTCAGTCCTGCTGTTTATCCGCTCCGGGTAATGAAAAGAAACATGTTCAAAAACAATCTCTTTGATCTGCTCCTTATAAAGCGCCCTCGCCTCGTCCTCACTTCGCAGATTATGTACATCCGCTGTTTTAATCTGTTCTGCTTCCATAAGCCGCTCTGCACTGGCAATCATGGCATAAACCCTTGGCACATAGCCTCCGAGGCCGGAAAGCGGTGACTGTAGTTGTCCGACAAGCTGGATCATGGCAGTCAGTGTACCAAAAGACACTCTTCCATTGATAATGCCATATCCGCAGTAGCCGATCCCCAGAAGATACATGCCATTGATCGCAAGGCTGAAACCGCTGTTGCAGATATTGGAGATCCATGCCTTCTTCATACGGGAGGCTTTATGCAGTTCCATTACATCATCCGCTTTTTCCATAGCAATGTCTTCCACACCAAAAGAACGGACTATAAGCTGGCTGCTGATCCTCTCCTGCAGATACACTCTTACCTGTCCGTCTTTTTCCTGCACATCCTTATGAAATTTCTTGAGCGGTTTTCGCAAAGCGGCAGAAATGAACAAAAAGACAACTCCACAAGGAATCATAATATATGCCAGACCGGGCTGCAGCCAAAAGATCAACACAAGTGAACCAACCAGTCTGAGCAACATTCCCAGAAATCCCGCCAATAAATCTGTCATGCCATTTGCACAGATGACCGTATCAGAGGTCAGGCAGTTCATCCATTCTTCAGAATGTGTTGCGCTGATCCTTCCATAGTCCTTTTTCAAAAGAGAAGAAAACAGATCCTTCTTCAGCTTATTCTCCATGCTGCTTCTGGTAAACTCTGAAAGCTGTCTTGTTATGACCCGGATCAAAAGCTGTCCTGCTATCAGAAGTGCAAAGCCAGCCATCCCCATCGTAAAGCCATATCTGTCTTTTGCCACAGCCCGGTCAACCATCTGTTTCATCACAAGGGCATAACAGATGCCGATCATACTCACAATGACTTCCAGTGCTGTCAGAAATCCGATATAAGAATGATATTTCTTTGTCGATTTATTCAGCCACGAAAGTGCGCCTTTTTCTTTCACCGATGCCCTCCTTGTCATGATCTCTGTATCGCTTCTACGATCTGACACCCAACCTTTCATTCCGTTATATGCGGTCTCTACCGCTTCCCGCTCAGACTGCTTTCTCTCACCATATCATACAACGGCCGGATATGGATTCTTTTTCCTGCCAGTTGTATGGTAAACGCTCCGGCTTCTATCATTCTGTGCCCTCTGCAGGTACAAAAGGAAGCTCTATCGTAGCTGACGTCTTTTCATTTTCTTTCTGCGTGTCACCGGCCGGTTGTTTTTCTTCGTTCTGCTTCGTATCTTCTGCCTGATGTTTCTCCGGTTGTTTTGTGCTTTCAGATACGTTTTCATCCTCTGTAATATCTACCATTGGCAGCTGATCCGGCTCTTCCTTCTTTGTTTTTGCCCGTTTTTCTGTAGTTCCGTCTGTATCCTGTTTCTCATTGTTTTTGATATTTACCGTTTTATCTGTTGTCTGGGATGTCTGCTCTGCTGCATTCTCTTTTGTCACACTATCTGTCGGTTTGATGGCAGTATTCTTTTCTACACCCACTGACGGTTCGTTCGCAGTTTCCTCTGTCTCGTCCGCCGGTTCGTTCGCAATTTCCTTAGCATCTTCCGCCTCCGGTTCATTCTCAGTTTTCTTAGCGTCTTCCGCCTCCGCTTCCGTATCATCCGCCTCTGCCTGCCCGACTGCCTGCTTCTGATCTGTTACGGTCTCCTTCTCCTCAGATATGCTGCTGACCGGATTCTCCTTCTGTTTCCCTTTATTCACACAAGCTGCAGCTGCAACAACAATCATCAGCACAATAGCTACGGCTGCTATAATATAAATTTTCCTTTTCATAAAAACACCCTGACTCTCTCATCCATCAACATACATAACCTCCTGATCAATTGATGTTTTGTTATCATGTTCTCAATTTTCCTTCTGTTCCTATTATATTCCTGAAGTGTGCCAGTTGTCCACATTTTGAAGACAACCGACACACTCTGATACAGAATCAAAACATTTGGCATTTGTACCTGACACTATAAACTTAACATTCCAAACTATTTTCTTTCAACAAAAAATCAAATAGGTTCAATATCAAAATTCCCGATTCGTTGTAATGTGTAGGACCATCTTTCACAATAATTATCTTTTTAAAAGAATCACCGATATTTTGAAGCGGCAATTGTTCCTGTTCTTCTTTTTCTCTTGTAGGCAAAGCCAGTGCAGATTGGATATAGATTCTCTTAGACCCCTGATTACATACAAAATCTACCTCTAACTGTTTTTGTACTCTTTTTCTGTTCTCAGTATAGCAGTTATATTCGATCATACCCACATCAACATGATATCCTCTTATCAGGAGTTCATTATAGATGATATTTTCCATAATATGAGTTTCTTCATATTGTCTGAAGTTGATCCTGACATTTCTCAGTCCACAATCCGTAAAATAAAATTTCATAGGAGTACTTATATATTTCCTGCCCTTCACATCATAACGGTTTGCTCTGTTGATCAGAAATGAGTCCTCAAAATAATCCAAATATGTCTTAATCGTATCCGGATGCACAGATACATTCTTTTCTGATTTAAAAGTATCTGCCAGTTTCTTGGGATTTGTCAAACCACCAATAGCTGAAGCTAAATAATCCAGCAATTCCTCCATTTCAACCGGATTTCTGATGTCATTACGCTCTAATATGTCCTTAATATAAGTTTCTTTAAAAATATCTCTCAGATATACTGCTTTGTCTTCTTCATTTTCAATTTCAAGCATTTTAGGTAAACCACCATACATTGTATATTCCTGCCATGCCTGCTGTCTATCAATACTTTTTCCTGACATATATTCTGCAAAAGACAAAGGAAACAAATGCACTTGATCTCCCCTTCCTCGAAATTCCGTAATAATATCCTTTGATAAAAATTTTGCATTACTACCGGTCACATAAGTATCTACATTTTTCATATGCAAAAAACTGTTTAATACATCTTCAAATTCCGATACCATCTGTACTTCATCAAGCAATACATAATATATCTGATCATCTTTGACTACATCATGAACATATTCGCATAGGATATCAG
>ERZ1026860.384-NODE-384-length-31451-cov-9.508090_pt1 | contig 31451 bp, 47 predicted proteins | sample MGYA00380160_ERZ1026860 | MGnify/ENA primary metagenome ERZ1026860 (study PRJEB33269, sample SAMEA4719796) | human gut metagenome | biome: human-associated habitat; feature: organic feature; material: feces | place: Cameroon | collected 2013-10 ... | reverse complement strand
CGGTGACCGTGTGGCCGCTGAACGGGTCACGCTTGCAGATCTTCTGGATATACTGGGGGATCTTGTCATCCAGCGTCGTGATGGTGGCGCTTTCCCAGTTGGAATGTTCGGGGTCGGAGCAGAACTTTTCAGGATTGCCGAATGCGGGGTCCTGTGCAGCGATCTTCTTCCACAGATCCCAGCCGTTGCCCGGCTTGATGGTGGGATCAAAGCCTGCTGCCTTGTCCTGTGCGCCCATCGTGCAGCTTTCCACGCAACCGCCGTTGGTAATGAACAGCAGATCATTTTCGGTCAGGTCGATGGTGTTGGTCTCACCTGCGTGCTCCACCACCACGCTGCTTGCCTGCTTGCGCTTGCCGTCAATATCGAACTTCACGTCCACCACCTTGGTCTCGTAGTGGAACTGTACGCCATGATCCTTCAGGTAGGTGACCATGGGCAGGATGATGGATTCATACTGGTTGTAGCGGGTAAAGCGCAGAGCGGTGAAATCCGGCAGGCCGCCGATGTGGTGGATATAGCGCTTGAGGTAGAGCTTCATTTCCAGTGCGCTGTGCCAGTTCTCAAAAGCGAACATGGTGCGCCAGTACAGCCAGAAGTTGGAGTTCAACACTTCATCATCAAAGAAATCGGTGATCTTCTTATCCTGCAGCTGCTCGTTGGGGGTGAAGAAGAGCTTCATGATCTCCATAGCACCCTTATCGGACAGGCCGAACTTGCCATCGGTGTGGGCATCCTCGCCGCGGTTGACGGTAGCACGGCACAGCGAATAGTTGGGGTCTTCCTTGTTCAGCCAGTAGTACTCATCCAGCACACTGGCGCCCTCGGTCTCCAGAGACGGAATGGAGCGCAGCAGATCCCACATGACCTCGAAGTGGTTGTCCATCTCACGGCCGCCGCGCATCACGTAGCCGATATCGTATTTGTAGCCGTCGCAGGCACCGCCGGGAATGGGGTCTTTCTCGAACACATGCACATGCTCGCCCTTCATCTGGCCGTCACGCACCAGATAACATGCAGCCGTCAGTGCAGCCAGACCGGAACCAATGATATATGCAGATTTATGATCGACACCTTCCGGCTTGCGGGGGTGTGCAAATGCCTCGTAGTTGCCACTGGAATAGTACATAAAATGAGCCTCCTTGCTTTTTTCATCTTACCCGGCACCCGTGTGCCGTCCCTTATGGCAACAGTATACCCCGCGCCGCTGCAGCAAACAACAAACAAACCTTAGCAGGTGTATAAATTTTATACAATCATTCTGTTTTGCTGGAAATACGTACAAATTGTGACAAAAGCTGCTCTGATCGCAAATCGTTCTGTGATATAGAGTGCTGTATAAACTAGTTTCAGTAAAAAAGAAAAGCACCCGGATCCATTGGGGTCCCGATGCTTTTGGTGGTGGAGGCGATGGGAGTCGAACCATCATTTATGGTTTCACGCGCAATACGATAGCGAAAAAACCTTAAAACTACGTCAATTTTCTTTTGACTAATATTATTTTATAAATCAACGCTCATTCGTAAGATGTAAAAGTGCGTGAGTAAGTGCGTGAGTGCCTTGCAAACAAAACAGCCCCGAGGAACCGTTAGGCTCCCCGGGGCTGCTGTTATACTATGATTTTGTTGGTGTTAACATTTTCGTGATGCCGCGAAAACATCACATATAGGTCTTCTGGCTGCGCACCTGCGCTTCGATCATCGGCTTCAGGTAGCCATCGAGGTCGCCAAAGGTCTCCTTAATAAAGGTGATGGTCTCCTGCGTCAAGGCTTTTTTTGCTGCGGTCAGTGCGCGGTTGTAGGCAATGCGCTGTGCGTCCTCGTCGAACTTGTCCTGTTCCTTCAGGGCATCAACGTAGGTCTGGTTGACGTACTGAACAGCGTTGAACACCGCATTGGCGGCATTCTGGAGACAGGTCTGCGCAAACTTGTTGTTGATGTAACCGTTGGCAATGCTGACACCCTTGTTCAGGCCCCAGCCAAAAATGACGGTCATTGCGGGGATGCAGGCAGTGAGAGCGACTTTCAGGAATTCATTCATGGTTGTTATCCTTTCTGCTCGGTTTCCGAGCGCTGCTTTAAAATGTCCACGGCCTTGGTGATGGCTGCCGGGATGGGCAGTCCCATCAAGCCCGCGTTTTCGATGATGGAAATGGTCTCGTTACAGATAAAGCCGATCACAACGGCATACTCAAAGTTGAAATCGTCCCACAGCCAGTCGTTAGTGCCGTCGTAAACGCTGCGCTTGAAGGGGTTGCAGGTGCCTGTAATGGTAAAGATGCTGGAAAGCCGGTCGCGGGACGGCGAGACCTTCCACAGCCCTTCCCAGTACCATGCCGGGTCCTCATCAAAGCGGCACTGTAGCCACTTTCCATGAATGGCATTGGCAATTGTACTTTCGATGCTGGGCCACTTGCTTTTCGGGGCGGTGCAGAGCAGCTCCATGGTGATGGTGCGCTTTTTATAGTGCACTTTGCCGTCGTCCCACGTGGTCAGGTTCAGCAGTGAATCAGATCCGGTGACCTGCACAAGGTATTCTTCCGGTTCTGCCGCGCCGATTTTAGGGCTGCCTACCTTGAGATACAGCCCCCAATCTGTCAGGGTGTGAAAATTGCCGATTTTTGCGCCCAGAAGCTTTGCCATTTACACACCCCTCGCTTTCCGTGTCACGGTCACGCCGATGCGGCCATCCACGTTGGTCGCCATGCGGGGCGACAGTGCGCCCACCAGCTCGCCGGAATCCATGACCACCTGACCCTTGCCGATGTCGGGCAGATGCTCGTCCAGCATCCCCTCGATGCGTTCCAGAATGCTGGTCTGCCGGTCAACAATGGACTGCTGCCCGGTCACGCGGTACTGCAGGGCCGCACGGGTCGAGAAGGTTCCCAGACTGTCGTACATGCCGGTCTTGTCAAAGGGGCTCTGGTAGTGGCTGACAGCGGTGTCGTTCTTTTTGTTGAAAGCACTGAACAGGGCAAAGCCGATGCCTGCGGCACCCACCGCAAGGCCGATCACGGCAGCAAGCACGGGGTTTGCGATGATCATTGCGCCCAACTGGGTAAAAATACCGCCCAGACTGGTGGCAATGCCGCCAAGGCCGCCCATGCTGGAAGCCAGCCCAGCAATGCCGTTGCCGACCTGCGTCGTCACGCCGCCCATGGCCGTGCCGATGCTGCCCAGCACATCCACGATCACAGAACCGTTTTTGCTCACATTACCGGCGATACCTGCAAAGCCAGACCCGCTGCCGCCCATTCCATCCACAAGCTGCTTTCCGGCATCCCAGAGGGAACCGGAAATATCGCTGACAATCTGGGATAGCACCCCATTGATCTGCTGGATGATGGACTTGCCGAAATCGTCGATGGCCTGCTTGGCTGCAGGCGCAAGGCCATTGTACAGAGTGGAAAGGACCCACTCGCCGACGCTGAGCCAGTCCTGACTCTTCACAGCCTTGTACAGGGTGCCAAAAGTGCCCAGCACGCCCTTGTCGGCCTCGTCCTGCCAGCCTTTCACAAGGCCGGAAAAGCTGTTCGCGCTGGCCTTCTTGAGCTCCTTCGAGACCTGTTCAGGGCCGTCTGCGGCAATGGTGGTGACCTTTTCGGCGGTCATCAGGGCACCATTCACGATCTCGTTGAAGGTCTCGGTAGTGATTCGCTTCTGCTGCTCGGTACCATCGGCCAGCGTTTCCGTGACCGTTTTTGTGGAGGTCTGGATGCCATTCACAACGGCATCGGTGGTGGAAGTGACTGTAGACACCACATCCCTCACCGTTTCCATGGTCTGTTTGACGGTCGTCTTGCCCATCGCGTCAATCTCGGTGACAGTCTTGATGTCCTTCAGCACGCCGTTCACGAGATCACGGCTGGTCTCGGTGATGGTCTGGGTCTGCTGCTTCTTTCCGTTGGAAAGTTCCTCGTTCACGGTCTGGGTGGTGCGGGTCACTTTGCCAATCACGTCCGTCACCGTGTCGGAGTAAGAGTTGACCACCGACGCAGCGGCCTTTGCAGCTGTGCCCGCTGCTTTTCCTGCGGCGGCTGCCGCATTGCCGGACTTGGTATAGGCCGGGATGGCGACATCTGCCACGATCTGGGCGCTGTCGGCCAGATCGGTGTTGGCAGAGGCCCAGTCGGCCAGTTCGTCACGGCTTGCAACATCGGCGATGGTAAAACCGGCAGTGGCTGCGGTAGCAATATTGCCCACCACATTGCCCTTGCCGGTCAGGCCGTTGATGAAGCTTTGGATCAGGTTCTTGCCCCACTGCACCGCCTGCGAGGGCAGGCTCTTGATCCATGCCAGGGCGCTGGAAAAGCCGCCCTTGAACGCGGCCAGCATGGAAGAGCCCATGCTCCTGATGCCGTTGGCCACACCGGTGAGAATGTTCTTGCCGATGTTCAGCCAGTTCACCGCGGAAATGACCGAAAGCACCGCCTGCAGGATCTTCTTCCAGTTGGCCAGCAGATCGGGCACGGCCTTTACGATGCCCACGCCCAGCTGGACCACCAGCGAGACACCCTCGGCGAGGATCTTCGGCAGATTGTCGTTGATGATGCCGCAGATATTGATGATGATGTCCGGCACATAGGCGATCAGGTCCGGCAGGCCCGCGATCAGGCCGTTGGCCAGCTGGGTGATCATGTCCAGACCGGCGTTCACGAACTCCCCGGCATTTTCCCGCAGGTTTTCTGTAAAGGAAAGCAGCTGCGGCAGAGCATTCGCCAGAAAATCCGGGATACCCTGCGTGAAGCCCTGCGCCAGAGAAGTGACCAGCTCCGTACCACTTTGCAAAATCTCCGGCACAAGGGTATACACCAGCTGCGGGATGCCCTGCAGCACGTTGCCGATCATGGGCAGCAGGTTGCCCACAAGGTAGGTCCGGGCCGTGTCCGTCAGCGCCTGCAGGGGTGCCGTCAGATCTGCGCCGGTGCTCCAATCGCCCAGCACGTTCTGCGCCGCTGCTTTCATAGCAGCAAAGCTGCCGGTCAGGGTCGTTGCAGCTTCTCTCGCCGTTGTGCCGGTGATGTCCATGTCCTGCTGGATCACATGGATGGCGCTGTACATGTCGGCCAGATTGCCCAGATCATAATGGACACCGGAGATCTTCTCCGCATCGGCCAGCAGACGCTGCATCTCGGCCTGCGTGCCGCCGTAGCCCAGCTTGAGGTTGTCCAGCATGGTGTAGTTCTGCTTGGCAAAGCCCTGATAGGCGTTCTGGATATCCTGCATATCCGTGCCCATCTTGTTGGCGTTATCGGCCATATCCACCATGGCCATGTTGGCAAGCTGGGCGGCGGCATTGGTATCCTTGCTCACGCTGGAAAGCAGACTTGCCGCAAAGCTGGTGGTCTGCTCCATGTAGTCGTTGGCAGAGAGGCCCACGGTCTGGTATGCCTGTGCAGCATACTGCTTGACGGTATCGGCACTGTCCTTGAACAGCGTTTCAATGCCGCCGATACTCTGCTGCAGGGCACCGCCCATGTCGAGGGAATCCTTGATGATTTTGCCAATGCCGGCGGCGGCAATCACGTTCTTCAGCGTGCTGGCAAGTTTCTGCCCGACGGACTGGCCGACCTTTTCGCCAAGGCCGTCCGTCTCTTTTCCGAACACGTCCTCCAGCGCACCCTTGATGCCCTGCGCAGACGGTACGATCTGCACATAGGCTTTTGCCATTTCAATGTGATCTGCCACGGTCAGCCTCCTTCCACGGCACGCATCGCCGCCTCAAATTCTTCCGGACTGTCAAAGCTCTGTACATCCGATGTACTGCCGCTTTCCCGGCCCTGCAGGCTGTCCAGAATGAGCGGCGGCGCTGCACCTTTGCCGACGCACAGACGCCAGTACAGCAGGTGCAGCGTGTCCGCGGCCTCGGCCTGCAGCAGGGTCTCAAGCGGCACGATCTGGCCGGAAAGCTTGAGCAGGCTGCGGCTTGCTTCTGGCAGACCGGCGGCAAGGGTGGCGGCCAGATGCAGCGGCAGGGCACGCCAGTCCAGAATGTGGTAATACTGTGCAAAATCGCAGATCAGAGCATCCTCGTCCGATGCGATCAGGTCGGCGAGGATGCAGAGTTTTTTCCGTCCTTGATGCAGGACACCAGCTCACCGAAGGCCTTGGCCAGATCGTCCAGCGCCACGGTGCCCTCCGGCGTGCGCAGGTGTTCGTACAGGCGCTTCTTGCCCTCCGGGCCCAGCAGGTGGTTGATGGCCGTAAACAGGCACTTGCCGCTTGCGTCTGTATCCAGAAAGACCATGGCCTCGGTCAGCTCAGTATCCTTGCGGAAAATGTTCTCGTCCAGCTCGATCTCAAAGCCGGAACTGGTTTTAGCAGTGATCATGCCGTTACCTCCTTACTGACCGTAGTGCTCTGGGTGGCCTGACTGGCAGCACCGGTGGCAGAGATCAGATATTCATAGTGGGTGTTGTGATCATCATCCGGCACGGCAGAAATGGTGGTCTCGTAGCCCACGGGGGACTTATCTGCGTAGGTGATGTCACCCACCTCGGTGACAGCTGCTTCCGGGATCACGACGCGCTTTTTGGCGTTGTCCTTCAGCATCATATCCACGACCCATGCACAGGTGGGCTGCGGGTCAGAATTTGCCTTGACAGTAATGCCGGTCTCCAGCGTGCCGGAGACGTTGTCGTCCCCATAGACAGCCGCCAGCGCGTCCGGGTTCATGGCCTCGATCAGGGTGAATTTGAAGGTATCCGGCTTCTCGCCCTGCGTGCTCAGCACAGTATCGCCGCCCCAGGCAGAAGTGTCCTCGCTGGAGGGGGAGTTTGCGTTGGTCAGGCCGTCCTCGGAGATGTAGCCCAGAGACTTAAAGGCAGGATCCAGTGCTTCAACGGCGTTCTTGGGCAGTTTGCTGCCTACAGGCGCACGCCAGACGGCACCGCCCACCTTGGGCTTTGCCGCAGTGACATTTTTTGCTTTTGCCATTTGTTTTGCTCCTTTCAGTTCAGTAATGTGTGATAGAAAAAACGGCCTGATATCTGGGCCGTTTGCGTGTGGTATCCGGGAAATTGTAATCCGTGTCCAGATTGCAGGACGCGATCTCCGGCAGGGTGTCGGCATCCAGCATGGCCTGCACCACATGATGATTCAGCTGGGCGGCAGCATAGTCGCTGCTGCCGTAGGACTGCACGGCCAGTGTGGCACTGTAAAGGCCGTCATGATAACCGGAGCCGGTCTTTTCCAGGATACAAAAATTGCCGGAGGGTTTCTCCGGCATGGACATGTAGCAGGAAAAGGCGTTTTCCTGCAGGTAGTTCTGGATGATTTCTTCGATCATTTCTTCCTCTGGTAACTCCTCACGGTGATCACTCTGCCGTCCTTCAGGCGGCGCTTGTGCTCATGCACCACCGCGCCGCTGCGGCTGGCCGAAACGGCTTTCAGCAGCGTGTTGTTGGCCGAGTTGTCGTCATAGGCCTTGCGGGAAGCGGTCTCCACCACAGCCACGGCACGGGTGGGGGCCACGTAGGATTCGTAGCCATCGCCGCAGCGGTCCTTTACGGTGTCGGCGCGGTCCTTCAGCACCGCCTGCATTTCCGGGGAACGCAGCAGCGCCCGGATGCCGGGGCTGTTCAGCTCGATGCGGACCTTACTCAAACCGCACCACCTGCACTTTCTTGTTCCAACACAGTGGGATCATGCTCTCAATGCCCTGCACAACGCCGCCGCAGGTGCGGAAGATCTGGCCGAAGAACTCCACCTTTGCATCGTCCCAGCTGTGGGCATCGCCCTTTGGAATGGCCAGCGTATAGGCCAGCCGCCGCCCGGTGAGCTGCAATTCGGTGGTGATCTCATCGGCGGAGGGTTCGCCCACAAGCACGTTGTGCACGGTGACAGGCGTTTCCTCATAAATCGGGTCATGGAAGCCGTCCTCTCCGGTCTGTTTCTTGGTATAGAGAGTGATATCGATTCCCTTCAGCATAAGTCCTCCAGCGGGCTGTGTGCCCCGATGCGGCTGCCAACGCCCAGCAGCTTCTTTTCCAGCTTGGAAAGATACAGCTCACCGGCAGAGCCGCCGCTCATGGTCCAGCTCTGGCTGTAGCCCAGCGCCGTGGCGGTGCCCTGCGTGGAGCCCACGGGAAAAGACACGCCGCCCCCGCTGTCGCTCTCGCCCAGCTGACGGCGCACCATCCGGCAGGAGACCACCCGCTTGGCATCTTCGCCTGCATCCGGGTTGTAGCTGTCGATGATCACGGCGGCTTCGCTCAGCAGGGCAACGCACTGTGTCTGTTCGTCTCGGGACAAGGCGCGGAAACCAGCTTCCACGTCCTCTACTTCGGCATAAAGCATGGCGGCACCTCATCAGACGGCTGCTTCGGTGCGCTTGATATACAGGGTCTGGGGCTTAGAGACCTTCAGGCCGTACACCTTGCGGCCCTGCACAGCGGATGCGCCGATATACTTGCCGGAGCCGGACAGGTCCTGCAGATGTACGGGAGTCTGCCACTCCATGACGCGGTGACACCAGTTGGGGTGTCCGGCGATGAATTCCGTGGTGGTCTTTTTGCTGCTCACACGAGTAGTGGATTCGTAATCCATATTGTTGGACTCGAACACGTTGAAACCGGCGATACGGCCAACGACGCCCTGCTGAACCAGCTCCTGAGACAGGTCGCCCTGCTTGATGAAGTGCTCATCCAGCATCAAAACCTCCAGATATTCGGGGGATGCAATGAGGAAACGTCCCTCGTTTGGCACGCCCTTACGGCCCAGGACACGCTTTGCCTCCAGTGCCAGCTTGTAGGCATTGGTCTCGGTTGCGGCAGTCTTGGTAGCGCTGATGGTAGCACCGACAGCACCCTCCAGTGCGTCGATGGACTTTTTATCCACGGACAGAGCCAGAGAGTAACCAGCGCTGTCCAGACGGTCGGCCACGATGTCGTCCGGCACGCTTGCGGCATCGTAGCCGTCAATCAGCTCGTTTACGGCTTCATCGTGGTCAATGTTCAGGTCCAGATAAGTGGTGGTGCCGACTTCCGCGTCCACGCCGGTGGCCTTGTTGTACTCCTTGACTGAGACCTCAGTGTCACGCACCGGAATCTTGACCTTGCCAGAGGTGGGGGCGCCTTCGTAACGACTGTTAAAAATGAGATTGTCGCGGGTCACCAGAGTACTGCGCAGCTTTGCGTCAACAAGGGAAGCCCAGCGCTCCTGATTTGCATGTGCCATAAAATGCCTCTCTTTCTCCGTGCAGAGCGCACGGGTCAAACTTTCAGATTCGGATTCAGTTTTGTAAATGCAGCCAGAACACCGTCCGGCTGGCTGGGGACATGATTCGGAGTACCACCGTCTTTGAGGATGGGATATCCGGAAGGCTGGCCTTCACCGAATGCCCACGGATTCGCCTTGGCGGCTTCGTCCAGCGCCTTGGCAATGTCGGTGCTGCGGTCGGCAGAGCCTTTCAGGGCATCCAGATCCAGCAAAGCACGCACTGCCTTGACGCTGCGGCCCTTCCTGCCCAGAATGGCAGTGTCCAGCGCATTATCAAAGGAAAAGCCCTCGGCCTGCGCCTTCATGTCGGCTTTCAGCTTGGTGACCTGCTCCTGCAGGCCTGCCACATCCACGCCGTCAAAGGCTTTCAGGCCGTCCTGCGCGATCTTGAGCTGAGCATTGGCATTGTCCAGCTGGGTCTGCAGAGCAGTGGCGGCAGACTTCTCCCGGTTGATGTCTGCGCCGTTCTCCTGCATGATCCAGTTCAGCTGTTCGTCGGTGATGCCGGGGATCTTGTTCTTCACGTCTTCACGCTTCATGGTGGAAACTCCTTTCGTGTGTGAGACCTCAGTTTTTTACACTGTTCTCTGTCAGTTATCCGGTCTTGGGCGGGGTACGCGCCGCCCTCCGCATGGTGCCGTATGCTGGAATCGAACCAGCGGCCTGCTGCTTACGAGGCAGCTGCTCTGACCAACATGAGCTAAAACGGCATGAAAAAAGCACGGTGCAAAACTGCATCGTGCTTAAAAATGGGCAAAAGAAAACCACGGTGCGTGTGCATCGTGGTTCAATTACTGATCCTGTTCCCAGGCCCAGTTTTTAAATTTATGATACGCTTTCAACGCTTCCTCAGGAACAGCAGAAAAGTCTTTTTCAAGAATCGCTGTACGGTAAGGATCAAACGTATCGACTAGCTTTTGAATTTCCGGTGGATAACCCAATATGCACATGTTACGTTCGCCTCCTTAACGACATAAATTCCGCCTCGACTTCATCAAAGCGGTCGCCTAAATACATATCAGCAGCATATTTGCTGATCTCTCCTACATTATCGCGCGTAATGCCAAGTTTGTCAATGCGTTCCCTGCACTTTTTGCACAGAGCATCGAGATACTCCCCGCGATTTTCGCGGGTAATCGTCCAGCCGGATTGCCGGAAATCCTCTGCCTGCTTCATGTGCCACATTTCATGAGCTTCAATGGCACCCGCACCGCCGGATGCTTCCTGCACTGCCCTCTTGCCGATGCTTTCAGCATAGTAAACGATATTCTCGCAGGGGTCGTAAATGCCCAGTGCACCTCGCAATTCATCATCACTGACGATCACGATTTTGGGTTTGCGGTCAATGCTCACGCCCCAGTCGGTCAATGCGTGCTCAGTGTTCTGGTTGACCTCATGCAGCGCCTTGGGCTTGATAGACGCTTTATCTGAAACAAAAACCGGCGTTTTGTAAGATTCGACCTGCTTCACAGAGATTTCAACAGCTTCCGCTCTGCGGGTCAGTGTGATTTTACTTGCTGCACCCAGATCCTTACGGTATGCCTGTGCTGCATACGCTGCTCTTTTTTGTGCGTTGATGCGCTCCCGGTTGGCAGCATAATCAATACGGCGCATTTTGTTGATGTCGCCGCCCGCTTCCCGGTACTGCCGGTAATATTCGTCCGGGTCGTACCCAGCTACGGTGGTGTCGGAACGGAACCGCACCGCAAACTCACAGTCACAATGGGCGTGGATGTGCTCCGCGTGGCCGCCCTTCAGCAGTTTCTTGCTGGCCTTCTGCCAGCCGTTGGACGCCAGTGTGATGCAAAAAGGGCAGGTATCACCATGGGGCACCCATGCCCATTCGGCACCATCGCGGATGGCGTTTTTCAGGGTAGTGTCCGCGCCGGCACGCTTGACCAGACGGCTGACGCCGTTTGGCAGATTGGCCGGGTTCTGATCCTTGGTGGCGTTCACCATGCGGGCCACCTCGCTGTAGCTGGCGGTCTCGGCAGGCTCTGCGGCGGGCACATACACGCCCTGCGCCTCAGCCAGTGCCTCATACATCTGGCAGGCCAGCTCTGTGCTGCCCTCGCCGTATTTCGTCACAAGGCCGTAGGCGTAGGCCACAAGGTCGTCCGTGTCAGCGGTACCGTGGGCATCTATGTAGTCCCGCATGAGCTGCCCGGCTTTCTGGTTCAGCCGGGACAGCCGGGTGATGTACTCATTCCACGTTTTCGCTGAGATCTGCATCTTCCATCTCCATCAGCAGCTTCTGACCGCGCGCCCGCTGCTCCTGCGCCTTGATGCGCCGGATGTCCGCCTGATCAAAGCCGATCATCTCCAGAAAAATGTCCGTCCCGGCAAACTCCTGACGGGCAGATGCAATTTTAATGGCAGCATCCGCTGTCACAGCCACGCTGGGCATGGCCGGATTTTTGAAGTGCGCCATGATACCGGTCTCCTCTTCGGTCAGGTCGGAAATCGCACAGTTCCGCACCACGGCCTGCGCCATGCAGGCAATGGTGCGCAGGGCGTCGCCGTTGCCTGTGTTCAGCTGCTGGGCCAGCAGCACCAGCGTCTGGCTCTGGGCAAGGATGGCGTCGCTGCTGGTGGGGTTTGCATCGTTCACCACGCCCACGTCGGTGACAGTCAGGCCGGTGGCCGCGGCAAACTGGGTGGCCGTCATGCGCATCTTCTCCACATGAGGCGTCAGACTGCCCTGCGCCAGCTGGCCGAACTCCGGGTTTTCGCCGGTCTCCGGGTTGGAGGTGGCCGCGATGATCGCGCCGACATACTGTTTAAACTTATCGGCAGTGATAGCATCGTACTGTTCATCCGTCACACCGAGAATGTATTTCTGCGGGGTGGTGTCGAACTCCAGCGCAATGGTAGCGTTGGCGGCTGTACGCACATAATCATCGATCAATGCCCGGATGGGGCGTTTCAGGCGGCTGCGACCAAATGGTTTATTGTTGGTCGCATTCCAGATCAGCGGTTCCATCAACGGACGCTTCATCAGATTCGGATGTCGCTTTGCCGTCCAGATGCTGCCTTCCAGACTCAGCTCAATGGTTGCATCGTCGGTGTAAAAATTCACAAGAGTCGCCTTCCAGACATCGGCAACAGATTCATCCTGCGCCGTGTCGATGATGGAAAATCCGTAATCGATGCGTCCCTTCTCGCCATTCCAGCAGGCCGCTGCAGCGACAGGTGAGTTAAAACGGATGCGGCAGCCGATGTCCGAATCCTTGGAAAGGGTGGCAAACACGCAGCCGTACTTCAGCTCGTCCCTGCAGGCCTTGGCGTACTCGGCCACAAGGCAGTTGTCCTTTACCAGCCGGGCAAGGCTGTCCGGATTGCCGCCGCTGCCCACAAAGCCGTCAAACATGGAGCGTGCGGCCAATGCATCCACGGCTTTCTGCCCCCAGCTGCACCCGACTTCCAGTTTGCTCAATCCTTTCGGCAAAGCGATACCAAGGCTGACATCCTGCAGTGTGATATGACCTTCGTAGTATTTGTCCTTGATAACATTGCTGCCCTGGTGGGTATTATAAATATTGGCCAATTCCTGCAGTTGTGCCAGTTCTTCCGGTGTCAGGCCGTCCACACGGCCAAAATTCAAAGTCTGCATGGCTCTCCTTTCAGCCGATCTTCATTTTGCGGGTAGGGTCGCGGCGGCTGGTCTTTGCGCCCCAGAGCGCCAGCGCACAGGCTTCCACCGGCAGGCTATTGTCTCCCCCAAAGCCGAAGCCGCCCGCAATGGGCCGTTTGACAGCGGTGACGGCGCTCTCATTCAGCACTGTCTGAGGCTTATACCATGTCAGGGTGCCCTCGCTGATGCTGTTGGTAAAGCCGCTGACTGCGGCGATCACGTCCTTTGCGCCGGGCCGGATCACGGAGTTCTTTGCCCGCCATGTGTCCTTGATGCGTTCCACCAGCACATCCACGCCGTTGCGGCCGTCAATGACCACGCAGCTGGCCTTTCCGTACCGGTCGTTCAGCCAGTCGGCCAGCCACGCCAGACCCTGACCGGCAGGGCGCATTTCCAGCAGCGACACCCGCGCGGGACCTTCTTTCGGGATCACCGCGCCGCACAGGCACACGGCACTGCCGTCGGCGGCGAACTTGATGCCGTAAGCGGTCTTGCCCTCCGGCTTCTCGTCCTCGCTGGCGCAGGCTTCCCATGCGGTGCGGTCGATGGCGTAGTCCAGATGCTCGGTGATCTCCGGGCTCCACCAGCCCAGCCGCTCCCGGGCGAAGGTGTCCGGGTCCAGCTGTTCGGCTTCGCCCTCGATGGTGGAGAGCTGGATGCGCCGCCCGAGGGCCGGGTTTGCTGCGGCCCAGCGTTCCGGATCCTTCACGTCGCCGATCTCCGGCACCGAGAACTCAAACCATGCGGCCTTTTTGGCTTCGCCGTCCAGCGCACGCTTGCGCAGGGCGCGGAACACAGTGCCCACGGCGTCGGGGCCGGGCGGCGTGCCCACGTAGATGGTCTGCGGGTTCAGGCTGGCGGAAATGGCGGGCAGGAAAGAACCCTGCGCGGTCTCGTCCAGTTCCTGTGCCTCGTCAAAGATCAGCAGGTCGCCGTGCTGGCCGCGTCCGCCGTTGCGGGTGCGGGCCAGAAACTTGATGCGGGCACCGCTTTTCAGGATGATCTGCTCCCGGCCCAACGCCGTTTTGATCTCGGCCACGTGGCGGCGCAGCTTCGGGCTTTCAAAAAAGGCCCGCATTTCCTCAAAAGTCTCGGTGGCGGTCTTCTGCAGGTGGGCGGTGTAAATGACTGTCTCATTGAACAGCAGCATCCCGGCTTCGGAGCGTCCCTGCACCAGCAGGCTCTTGCCATTCTGGCGGGGAACGCTGCCGCCTGCCGTGGGCGCTGCCCATTTGCCGGACACTGTGCGGCTCATCCAGTCGTCCAGAATGTCGCTCTGCCACGGGTCCAACACCGTGCCGCCTGCCCGCAGGATGCGCACGGCGTCCTGCCCGTCAGTCGCCGGATACTCCGGTGCGATACGTGCTGACGGCTCCTGACTTCCCATCATGCTCTCGCTGCGCGAGGATTGCGCCGATCTCGTCCGTGTCATCTTTTGCTCCTTCGATCTCTTCAATTTCCCGGATGGTTTCCCGGTATTGCTTGGTAAGCTGGGGCAGGGCCCGGCAGTCCTCGCAGGCATCAATGCCCGAAGCCAGCACCTTGGCCAGCTGCTTGAGCTGCTCCAGCCGGGTGCCCCTTGCCGTGATGCTTTTCATGGTCGCCATGGGCCAGAAACACCCCTTTCAAATTTTCCCTGTGTGTAAATCGGCGCTGACGGCACTGGGGGTCGCCGAGGGCACGGGAGGGGGGCCCTCCCCACCCTCACCAACTGCCGTCTGAAACGTGCGGAATCTGCACGATTTTAGCCTGTTTTGGGCCATTTTCGGCGGTTTTATTGCCTTTCTGTGCATTGCAGAACCAATGTGCGGCCTGTAGGTTCGACCAATCTTCCGCAGCGGCCCGCGCGGACGGGTAGCCGAACTGTCTCCACTTGGACACAGGCTTGATCTCGTCCATCACAAAGGACAAAGGATGCTGTGCGTCCGAAGGCTCATCGTAATGGATCGGCCCGAAACGCCCATGACAGATGCCGCACTCGCAGCCCATTGCACGCAGCCGCGCACGGTGCCTGCGCCGCAGCTGGCCGTTGGCATAGCGCGGATTTCCCATGCTGCTGCACCTCCTGCTGATGGTAAAAGGAAAGCCCGCACACATCGGTGCAGGCCAGATGTTCCCGCACCTCTCCGGCACACCCCGGGCCTTTTCAGGGGTGGGGTGTCTGCAGGATGGGGCAGGATATAAAAAGGCCCCGGGGTGCTTTGCAGGCCCGGGGGTATCAAAAAAGCCGCCCGGAAAACCGAACGGCAGGATTTCGCGGTCAGTGCGCAGCTGCCCACAACAGCAGCTTGCTGGGCAGGATGATAAGGAACCCGCTTGGCTGTATGCTGCCACGCACTGAAGATGATGCTACAATGACCTATATTTATCCAGTGACCCCGCCGGGGTGCAGACCCTGACAGTGCCGCGGATAACAAAATAAGAATTGCCCGGCTGGTGCATTCAGGCTGTTGGTCGGGAAAGGTGATCCTCTGTGTCAGCCGGGCAATACAAAAGCCGCAGGTGGCCGGTGTGCTCCGGTTCCTTACGGCTCTTGCAGCGTAATGATACCATAACGGAAACAGTGCGAAACAGTGCGCATTGTCCCCAAAACAGTGCGAAACAGTGCGTCTTGCATCAAAAACAGTGCGAAACAGTGCGCTCACTGGCTTTCTGGAATGTCCAGTGCTTTCACCGCGGCCTTATGCCGCCGGTATACTCGGCTCACGTCCATCCCGATCTTGACGGCAATGTGCTCCCACTTCAGGCCATCAATGTACCGCATATACAGGATGCCATAATCTTGTATATCAACAGTCTGGGCCATGGCGTCCATAACCTCCTTGCGGATCTGTTGGCACTCCATGACCTGAGCGTTTGCCTCCTGCATGGCATCCATGATACGCTCCACCGCTCTGGGCAGTGCCTGACCGTCACCGGCCCCGCCGGGCATCCCGGACAATACCTGTGTGACGCGCTCGGCAGCAGCGCGGTACTGCTCCACCTCGTCCAACTTCAATCTCTCCAGCCGTGCAGCCTTGCGATACCGCCGCAGCCATTCCTTTTTTTCTTCATAGGTCATCGGGCATCCCTCCAACTTTCATCCGTTGTAATCTTCAAACCGTGTTGTTGACTTGAAAATTATTTTGTTATTGCACCATCTTTGCAAGCGCCGGATTTCTTTAGGTGCAGCAGGTTTATTGTAGACCATCACAAACGGATCATATCCCAGATCGCGGAGTGTGTAGATCCTGTATAGGTCTTGGCTGAGAGTGCTGTTGAAATTGGTCAGACAGTATACAGTCCCTATATTGGTTTTACGTCTAAAGCCTTTTGCAAAATCCTGAAATTTTGATTTTAAGTCATCTTGTGGGTTGTCCCATGCAAAATGCAGGGTTCCGATTCTCATTTTATTAAGATCCTCAATATCGCGCTGGTTCAAAAGCCGGATATCCAAACCTTGGGTAAAATCTATCTTGGCTTTTGTGTCAATGTACTGCTGCAGCAGATCGCGCTTGTCGCGGCAGGCTGTAATGTTGGGATCTAAAACTTTTATTTCATCTTGCCCACACCAGAAGTCTGACACGTTCGCCACCTTGATGCTGCACCGTCCTTCTTTGGCAGCAACGTGGCAAAACGCACAGCCTCGCGGGCATCCGCGGCTTGTCATGCTGACCGCATAAGGAAATTGAGGATAGATACTATAATCGGGAAAAGTCTTTTCGATGCCCGCCGGGAGGTCTTTGTCCTCCGTTTTGTTGAATACCTCTTTGCCGTCCTGCAAATGTATGGCGTACCCTGTGCCGCCTTTGACCACCTTGTCTGCGTTGATTGGGGCCGGAACATCGGGGCTGTATGCGTCCGAGAAAATTTTGCTCATATAAACTATGTCATAGTGTACAAAATCGCTCCACCACCATTCCACAATATCCCCGCGGGCTTTGTGGTAGGCCGATATCCTCATGAGGGCAAGGTTTGGAAAGTTATGCCCGTCAACATCAATCAATCCAATTCGCACAGGTGCCTCCATTACCTACGGTGAAAATGTTCCCCGTAGATCTCCAGCGCTACCTCAACAAGAAAAAGCGCAACGCCACCAGCCAGAGCAATGGCAAGCGCCCACGCCATCACAACAAGTGCCATGTATGCTGCATTCACTGTTTGCTCTCCTCCCTGCTTCCAGCAACGCGGTCTCTCAGCCACTTCATGCTCATATCGTGATCGATAAAATCCAGCATCAGGCTGTGCTTGATGCCACATCCCATGTAGGTATAAATCAGCTCCATGTCATCCTCTGAAAAATCAGTGTCCAAAAAAGCATTGACACCGGCCAGCATAAACTCATGGAATCGCCGGTTTCTCCACTCCTGCGAATATGGCTGTGTTTTGAATGCTGGGCGCGAAAGCCATTCAAGGACTTTTGCCTCAATGTCCTCAACCGTCTGGCAGTTGTTGAGCAGGAAATACTGGTTTGTGCGAGGGTGGGCAATAAACTCGTCCCGGACGTTGATAAAGCTGCCGGGAAAACATTCGAGGAGTTTTGCGCGGGCCTCTTTCATGTCAGCTGCGTTCTGATGTTCTTTCTCGTTCATCCTGTTGCCTCCTATACCGCCCCGCCGGGCGGCTCTTGTTGTTAATTTGCGGTCACGCAGGCAAAGTGCTGTGTCAACTTGTCAAATTCCAGCCCGGCATTGCCACGCGGCCCTCTTTGTTTTTGGTCAGGCGGCTGAAATAGGTGTCACCGTCAGCTGACAGCAGCAAAATGGCATCCGCGTCCTGCTCGATCTGGCCGGATTCACGCAGATCCGCGTTGGACGGTTCAGCCCGTGCAGCGTTGCGGTTCAGCTGGGCCAGAGCCACAACAAGGATGCCGGTTGTCTGGGCCAGTTCATGCAGCGCAATGGAAATCTCCGTGATAGCCGTGTAGCGGTCGCTTCCTCCGCGCTCATGGATCAGCTGCAAATAGTCCACGAAAATGATATCTGCTTTCATGCGGAGGGCCTGCGCCTTGATCCACGCCACGCCCCTGCCAGCTGCGGAACGGATGAACAGCGGCCAGCGCTTCATATCGGCCAGTCGGTCAAGTTCGTTCATGGACAGCGTTTTATTTTTGACCGCCGAGAGAGGAGCATACAGTTGGTTGGCGATCAGGCGGGCCTGCAATGTAGCCGGGTCTGTTTCCAGCGAAAAATAGCACACACGCTTGCCCTGCTTGGCCATGCCAGCAGCAAGCTGGAGGCTCAGAGCGGTTTTGCCTGCACTCGGTCTGCCGCCGATCACGAAATAGTTTCCGGGCACGAGGTGCAGGTTTTCGTCCAGCTTGGACAGGCCGGTGCGGATGTACTTGGGTTTCTCGTCCAAATGCCGGATATAATCATCCAGCAGATCGCCCACGCTCTGGAAGTCGCCCTTTTCGGTGTGGGTGTCCAGCGCCTGCCCCATCTGCTGGTAAAGATCCGGCAGATCATCAAAGGCGGTTGCAGCGTCCACGGCCTTAAAGGCAAGGCTCTGAAAACGGGCCTTTGCGGCATCCTCCATGATGATCCGCGTCCACTCTTCCACGCGGTCCCGGGTCAGCCGGATGCACTCGCTCTCACAGGAGGCCACGCAGGACAGCAGGTTTTGCTTTTGGTCTGGGTATTTCGCCGCAATCTGCATGATATCCAGAATGCCCTTTGTGATCCAGAAGCCCTGCACCGCTGCAAAGGTGGGCTGCAGTTCAGGCCGGAAATGCTCAATACTCAACTCCGGCAGTGAATACGGTGCCAGCTGATCGTTCATCAGCAGCGCGCCGATCAACACGCTTTGCACGTCCATCACAGATCCTCCCATGTACGCCCGCCATACGGAGTTGCAGGCTGCGCAGTGGGCTTCCCCCACTCTTTCCGGTTCCTCAGCCAGTTACGCGCTGCCGCTTTCCAGTCCTTCATCTTGGTTTTGCCAACGATCCACCCGTTAGCCTCATACCGGTCAACGAACTTGTCAGCCTCAGTCTGGGCATCAGCGGGCGGGACACCACGCTCACGGAAATACGCTCTGACCTGCTCCACCGTAGGCGGTGAAAAACGAGTTGCGGACGGCCCTTTATTCTCGCTTTTATTATTATTTTCTTTCTTGGGTGCACTTTCTGCACCGGTAGAGGTGCACTTTTTGCACCCATCAGAGTGCACATTATTCACCGGTGCATTTTCTTCACCGGTGCACTTTTTGCACCCATCAGACACAGAAACGCACGCCGCCGGGCGAAGCGCTGCATACCTGTTCGTAGGCCTGCCGTTTACCGGCTCAGACCATTTGCGGATCAGGCCATCCTTTTCCAGCTCGGCCAGCAGATTCAGCACGGCACGCTTGCTCAGCTTGAAGTAGTCCACGATGTAGCTGACAGAACCATAGAAGCAAGACTGCTCGTCTTGTGAAAAGCCCCAGATCAGAGCATAGATCAAAAGTTTGTTGCCGTTGAGGTTGTAGTCTGTGACCATCCACGGCTGCACAACAACATATCCGTCTTTTCTCATCCTGTTAGTCCTCCATTAAAACGGCAGGTCGTCGCTGTCGTCGATCACCGCAAAATCGTCCACGCCGCCATAGTTGGCAGGCGGGTCAGCCTTGGGCCATGTGTCAGAGCGCGGTGCAGCCTCGCCGCCGTCATCCACCTTTGCGCTGCTGGTTCCCTTGGAGCCTGCAAAGCTGATATTGCTGGCCACCACTGCCGTGGCGGTGCGGTTGTTGCCGTTCTTGTCCTGATAATTGCGGCTCTGCAATGCGCCCTCAATGGCAATCATGCTGCCTTTCTGGAAATACTTGCACACAAAATCAGCACGCTGCCGCCATGCCACGATATCTACAAAATCAGCCTGCCGCTGCTCACCCTGCCGGGCAAAGTTGCGATCACAGGCAATGCGGAACTGGCAGACGTTCACGCCCGCCGGGGTGGTGCGGAATTCAGGGTCAGCCACAAGGCGGCCCATAATTGCTACAACGTTAAGCATTAAGATAGTCCTTTCCAACAGCGGCCATCCACGCAGCGTGTGCTCCGGGGCCGTTCTGTTCCTCATATTTCGCTTGTGCAACGGCCTTTAAGGTCTGCGCACAGGTGGCATTGTGGTGGGCGCTCAGGCCCGGCTCATTGTGGTGCTGGTGGCACAGCCAGACCTTGAGGCCGTGCCGCTCGGAGAAGCTGCGCAGCGGCCCATTGAGGACGTGATGCTCCTCCAGCCCGCGGGTGGTGCGGACGTTGTACCAGCGGCGGCAGATATAGCACTCTTTTTCTGCCTGTATGATGCTCTTGGCCATTATGGTTCCTTCCATTCCTGCCAGTAGGCAGTCACAATGGGATCATTCACGCCCATCTCAGCGAGGCGGTCAAAGATCCCGTCAATCAGATTTTTCATTTCGCCGGTGGTAAAAGTGCTGGAGCCCTGTGTGCATTTGACCGTGCAGCGGTTGCCGTCCAGTATCTCCACCACATGGACAAGCCGATAGCAGCCGCGCAGGATATCCAGAGCGCCCGCCGGGCACTCCAGATAGTCCACCTTGGCCCCGTACTTTTCCAGCATCTCCAGATAGCAGTCCTCCGGGGTCACGCCGCCGGTGCGCCCGGCGTTGTAGGCATCAGCCATGATGGTGAGCAGCGACCACATGAGACGGTTTTGCTGGGTGCTGCGGCCTTTGCGTTCCGGCTCCACGGTCAGGGTCAGGCGCAGGGGCTGCCCGTGGGCCAGATCGTCCAGACGCTGGTAGATCTGTTTTTCCACAAATTCCCCGGTGTTTTCCACTTCCAGCTTGCCGGTCTGCGGATAATACACCACCGGCAGCCTGCCAATCACTCGGTTTGCCATACCACTTTGCAATCTCCCTGCAGGAACTGCACGCCAATAATGCGGCCATCATCGGCCCGCAGCAGCCTGTCCACGGTCAGAGCGCCGTGCAGGCGGTAGCCGGTGGGCTGATCGCTCTGGCCCTTGGCTGTCCGCTGGTATACCGGCTCAATGACAACGCCGCCCATGGTCATGGACGGCAGGGCCATCACGTCAGATCCGGCACCCCAGAGGGATGCAGCAGCCAAAAAGCTGCCGTTTTCCTTCCACTTGTCCGGGTTGCTGATCTGCAGCTTTCCCGCCGGGGCCGCTGCATCCTTGACGGCGTAGTTGTTGATAAGCGGGTTATACACGCCCACACCACACCAGAGGCGGCCATCCGCGAAGTAATAGCGGCGTGTCCAGCCCAGAGGGCCGAAAGTATCATCCATCATGCGGACAATGGCAGCAGGGTCAGGCAGGCACCGGACGCGCACGGCATCGGGGCCGCACTCGCAAACCACCACCTGCACCTCCTGCGGGGCCGTCTGCCGGGGTTTCGTGTACGGCAGGGGAAAAACTGTGCCGCCTGCGCCGCCGGGCGCTCCTGCGCGTTCTGCGGGGCCTTTCTGCGGGTGGTGTTACTTTTTGCGGTTGTAGACATTATGTAAGCGCTCTCCTCTCTCGTTGTAGGATCTCGGATCTGCGAGAGGGTGCAGCCAGCCATATTGCAAGGCGGCCTTTGCGGCGGCCCTCTGAGGGGGGGCAGCTCTCCACAGATCATTCATTTCGTCAGCTGTAACGTTGGCGGCAACGTGGGTGTGGTGGGTGCAGGGCACCATGCAGATCACTGTGCCATCCTCTGCGGTAGTGTAGACCACGGGAGGCATCAGGCGGCGGATCTCGCACAGCAGCTTTGACTGCTTTGTCGGGGTCATGGCGCGGGGCCACAGCCAATCCTCGTCAAGCATCCACACCAGTTTCCCGTCCAGTGTGGCCTGCTTTGCGTCGGGCCATGCGTTGGCATAGATCTTGTGCCTGACGGTGGCGGGTGTTTTCCCGTGGATCTCAGCCCACTCCTCAACGGTGACCATCCTTCCCATGGGATCAGCTCCTTTCTTTGCACTATGCGCTGGCAGTGGCTCTTGTTTTACCTCCTGCCACCATTGGAGGGCACGGTCAACTCAGACCGTTCAGGACGGGAATGGCGCTTTCACCGCCCACATAGGCGGGAAGCTTGCCATCCCACAGGGCATCTACACCGGTGATGCGGTAGTATTCCAGCAAATTGCTGTCCAGACTGTCGGTCAGCGCATCGTTGGCCTCGGCCTTTTTTTGGGCCGCATACAGCTCGGCATCCGCAGCCACCTTGGACTTTTCAGCCTCTGCCTTTGCAGCGATCAAATCCGCGTCCGCCGTTGCCTGCGCTTCCACGCGGCGCTTTTCGGCATCGGTCTCGGCCTTTTCTTTTTCCTGCTGGGCCTTCACCTTTGCTTCGACGGCATCCGTAAAGGTATCCGTGAAATCAAAATTCGTGATGCTGATGTAAGAAAGGTCGATGTTGTACTGTGCCAGAACGCTGCGCAACTGTGCATCCATCTGCTCTGCCACGGCGTCCCGGTTGGAGATCAGACTGCTGGCATCATAGTGGGCCACAACAGCCTTGACCACCTCCGGGACGCGGGGCAGGATCAGAACATCCTCATACTTGCGGCCCACCTCTTTGTAGATGGTCATGGCATTGGCCTGGTTGATCCGGTAGCCCACCGTCACACTGGTGGCCACTTCCTGAATGTCAGAGCTGAATGCCGAGAGGTCAACGCTGACCTCCTGCACCCGATTATCCATCTTGACAATAGACTGCCACGGTGCCTTTACTACAACGCCTGCGTCCTTGGTACCATTTTCGACCTTGCCAAAGGTGGTCACAATGCCGGTGTAGCCGGTCGGCACGAACGAGACACAAGAAATAACGATCAGGACGGCCGCCAGAGCGCCGGGGATCACGGCAGCGGCCTTATATTCAGACCGGAACAGGCAGAATGCTGCCAACAGAGCCAGAATGCCAAAAATAAAAAAGATCATAGGTTCCTCACTTCTACATGATTGAAATCATTCGGCCAGCGTTGAAGTAATGTCAGAGCGTGGCAGGTTAGGACGCCATTTCACGGGTACGCCTCCAGACGTGTGATCTCATAGATTGAGTTATACAGGTAGTGCCGCCCGCCCCGCAGGTATTCGAGGCTTTGTAGCAGCATTTCGAGGTGATACAGGGCAGGCGGCGGGTTGCTGCCTTTCAGGTGGTAGTGCAGCCAGTGGATCAGTTCCCCCAGCTGCGGATCAGACAGCCGCAGCACCGCGGATGCCTGAAACTTGCGCCCGCGATCATCCACCGCGTAATAGAGCACGCCCGCGTATTGCAGCCACTCCGGATCTGTGTTATACTCTGGGGTGAGAAGTGTTTCTATTCTCTCTTTGAGCTTGTCCGTGTTGGCGCACGGGCAGGCTCTTTCTTTTTGCCCGGTCATAAGCCCATCAGCTTGGAGAGAAAAGCCGCCTCCTTGTCGGTAAAGACGGAAGTCTTTCCAGCCTTGCCAGTAACGACTTCCAAAAAATTCTGCTTCACTGCCGTTGCAATCATATCAGCAAGGGAGGACGCAGCTTTCACGCGTGCGGCAGATGGTGCATCCGCCGGGATTACCGAGGCCACAGTACTTGCCAGCGCAAGGCTCATGACGGACGCGATATCAGCACGGGAAGTCCCTTCTGGTGATTTAATGTTGACAGAGAGATTATCTCCGATTTCTTCAATGATAATTTTCATGCTGTACCTTCTTTTCGTTTATGTCCTCCCGCGGGATCTTCTCCACATGGTAGATGTAGCGCCGCCGGGGGGTGTCTTTTTTGTGCTTGGCGTGGCAGACAGCCGAGAAAAAGCTGTTTCTGCTGGCATAGCCCATTTGCTGGACGATCATGTCAGCCGTCCCGCTGGCTATGATCTCGTCTGTCTTGGCCGAGTAGACCGTGTACCAGTTGCAATAGTTGCGAGGTTCAGCCATTGCCGTGCTCTTTCTTGCCGTCCAGCACCTGCTGCAAACGCTGTACCACTTCGCCGGGCTCTACACGGCCGCCGGTTTCAGCTGCACCCATATACCATCCGATGGTGTACAACAGGCGATCCCGCATGGCGCGGAGATCTTGCAGCTCGCCTTCTCTGTATTCCGTGGCCATGCTTAGCCTGCCTTTCTCTCGCTGGTGGCCTTGACGGCGCTTTCCTGCTGCTTCTCTGCGCTGCGTTTGTAGTGCTCACCGGTGGAAAGCAGCCCGCTCACGCTCAACAGCAGGCCAAAGCCCAGCGCGAACAGCACCCACGGCGCGGCCTTGACGGCCTCAGCCACGTCCCAGCCACCCCGCATGATAAGCAGGTGGGCAATGCCGGTGTTCAGCCAGACCAGCACACGCGCAGCACCAACACCCATCAAAAAGGCCGCACCCCAGATTTTAAGATTCTTTCTCATTGCCCTCGCCCTCCTCGTTATCGTCAGGATCGCCCGCGTCCTCATGATCGGCAATGAGCCCCACCATCTTGGCATTCATTGCGGCAGTCCACGCAAGCTGCCTTTCACGCTTTTTCGGGAAATAGGCGGCCAGAACGCTGGCATTTGCCTCAACAAGCAGCTGGATGATATCCTTCACCGGGCCGGTGGCCTTGATCTGTGCCTGATCGGTGCCCGCCGGGCAGCTGATAAACAGACTTGTTTTTTTATTCATGGTGTTTGCTCCTTTCATGCTCCAAAGCTTACCAGCCTGTTCGACTTGGCCGGATTCTTTTTGGCTCTCTTGGCCTGAATGGCCCACGGTTTGATAAAATAGCCATACATTTCATCAGGCGAAATGCCCAAAAGTTCGCCGATCACAACAATTTCATCCACTGGAAAGGGCGCTTTCCCGTTCAGCCGGTTACTTAACGTTGCCGGGCTATACCCATCCAGCCTGCGGGCCATCGCTGCCGCAAGTTCTTTCTGATTGTAGCCATTGCGCTGCATCAACTGCTCCAGTTCGATGTAAGGTTTAATCAGCATTGTGCTCTCCCCTTTCGTTTAATCCGGATTGAAGGTCTGGCACTGGCCATCCTTGCCGTTTTTGAAATCTTCCAGCGCTTTGATCTCCTCCGGGGTGAGGCCGGTGTCCTCGTACTGGCCGAGGCGCTGCACCAGCTCGTCCTTTTTGGCGGTGCTCCAATAGCCGCTCTTGATGCCGCTGCACCGCGGGGCTGTCAGTCGTTCCATGTGCCGTCCTCCATTTCAAGTTCCCATTCGTCACAGATGGTCCTGCACACCGGCTTAGTGAAGCCGATCAGATCCTCACCCTTGGCGGCTGCCAGCAGCGCGTCACCATTGAGGAGGCAAATGCCGCCACCCTCCCACAGATCGGATGCCCGGCCATTGTACGGCAGGCCGCGCAGCCTGCCCTCCTCGTTGACGATCAGGTCAATGCCGTCCACCGGTTCCCGCGCCCACGTTATGCCCAGACAGCTGGGCGTTACCTCGATAGGGCCGTCCACCAACACCCGCAAAGTGTTCAGCTTGCAGGTGTCGCCATCGTCGCAGGGCACCAGCCTGCACGGCCCATCCGCCGGGATGAAAATAATATACCGTTCCATGATGTATCTCCTTGTTTGATGTGCCTTCTTGCAGTAAAATGATTGCAGGAAGGGATGTGATTTACGTGGATTTTTCTAATATACCTATCAGCAATATGCCTACCAGTGCCCGCCAAGTGGGTGAAATGGCAGCGAAAGAAGAAAAGCGTCGTGCTGAAAAGGCTGCGGCCGATGCGGCGGAACGCAAGCGTCAGAAAAAAGTTGATGATGCGCAGCTTCAGGTCGCCGCCGACCTACAGAAAATGCGGGAAAAATATGAGGCGGACTTAAAAAGTCAGGCCAAAGAAAACAAGTTCAACCGTAAACTTTCCATAGCATCTTTTGTAGTTGCAGTGATATCGCTTTTCATCTCGTTTTTTAAATGAGCTTTGCCCAGCGTTCCGGTTCCAGCGGTTCGCTGGGCTTTTTGTTTTCCATGGGGTTCACCTCCTTGTGTCAATCTCCGTTTTGCTGTAGAATAGAAAAGAAGAAAGGAGATCCGCCCCTTTCAGCTCTTTTCTGTTACCACAGCAACATTGCCAGCCCAATCCGTTGTTTCAACAACAGCTTCACACTGCCGCTCTTGTACCGCTAATACAAGGGCGGCAATTTCTTTGGGCTCGCCAGTGATTTCAATTTTCATCTTGTTCACCTCTCCAAATAAATGTCACGATAAGTGACATTTTAAGCGAAAAAAATTTCATCGACGGTTTTACCGTAGTAACGAGCAATTTTCTCCTTGTTTTCATCACGAGGAATGCGCGCACCATTTTCATACATAGCAAGTGCAGACAAGCTAAGTCCTAGCTCATTTGCTACACTTTCACGGCTTTTTTCGCCACGTAAGGCTACAAGATTTTTTGCAATCCTGCAAGAATCCATTATCTTCACCACCCTTCAGCGTGTCACAGTTCGTGACTTCTTTGCCTACAGTATAGCACTCCGTTTCAAAAAGTCAACACGTTTTGTGACATTTTGCGCTTGACTTTATCACGCTTTGTGATATTCTTGCTTTAGAAGCATCACGGAGGTGAATTATGGCGAATTTTGGCTCTATACTGAAAAATTTGCGGCTTTCCCGCAATATAACGCAAGGTGAGCTTGCGGCCAAACTTGGCATTTCTCGCAGCGCTGTCGGAATGTACGAAACTGGGGGCCGTGAACCTGATTTTGAAATGATGGAAGCCATTGCGGACATTTTTAATGTTGATATGGACTACCTCATGGGTAGATCTCAGGTTGAACGCAAACATCCAATCACACCGCCTAACAGTGAAATCCCGCCGGGCTTTGAACCGATGCCCAAAATGAAGAAGGTGCCGCTGATCGGAGCCACCGCCTGCGGGGATCCCATTACCGCCATGGAAAACCGTGAAGGCGAAATTGATGTTCCTGAAGATTTTCGTTGTGACTTTGCTCTCCGGTGCAAAGGAAATAGCATGATCGGTGCTGGCATCCATGACGGCGATGCAGTCTATATTCGTATTCAGCCGGAGGTAGAGAACGGCCAGATCGCAGCGGTGCGCATCGGTGATGAAGCAACCCTGAAAAGAGTGTATCTCCATACGGATTATATCGAGCTGCGCCCTGAGAACCCGGATTATGAAAGCATCATCCGCCGCCGTGAGGAAATGAACGACGTGCACATTGAGGGCAAAGCCGTGGGGTATACACATTGGTTCGGCTAAGCGTGGAGCCTATCTCGAAGTGTAAAAATCAGAGGTAAGAAATATGCAGAATAAAAATTGGTATGAGTATCAGCCACAGATCATTGCGGGCGTGATCGGCGGCATTGCTTTTGCGGTCTACCGGATCTTTCGTGGGGCTGCGATCGGTGCCGCCGCCGGACAGGGCGTTTTTGCCGGGCTTCTTGTGTTTGGGGTGTTGTGTGCGATCTCCAATGCATTCAATGCGCAGAGCCAGCAGGATACACAAAACTTGGAGAATTTTATTGCACAGCAGAACAGTGCCCCTGAAATGATGCCATTGACAAAAGAAGTGTTTGAAATTCCGGGAGCGTTTTACCACCGGACAAACATTGCTAAGGTAATGGATCCCAATCCCGCATGGAGAAAGACATGTAAGGTTTTGATCAAATCCGGCATAGGCGATAAGCGCGTATACCGTTTCAGACCTACAACGAGGGCGGCCCAATTGGTCGCTGAACCGAACAATCCACATAGTGACAATGCCGTTATGGTACAAATTGACGGGCTAAAGGTTGGATATATTGCCGATGATGAAGCTTCCCATGTAAATGATATCCTGAAAAATAAAACGATAGTGGATGTCTCTGCAGCAATAACGGGTGGTGAATACAAGCTGATCCTATCGGAAGAAAAAATGGCAAAATATACGGTTGGCCCTTTTATCAAGGTGACCGTGCAATATCATTAAAAGGTGCCTGCGTTACAGTATATTGAGAGTAAAGCCGTGGGGTATACGCACTGGTTTGGTTAACTTTGAACTATCGGAACAGTTCCGATAAAAATAAAAAGGAGTGTCGTGTATGAAAAAGAAAATTGCCTCATTATTATTGACATTGGCGCTGGGCCTTGTTTTAACAGTGCCTGCATTTGCTGCGAACTATAGCAAGTGGACCGCCACAGAATTTTCAGGCCAGACAGATTTCGGGTATTTTTACACCTATGCAGGGCAAGATCAATCAACTTATCCTTATCAAGATGCAAATTACAAATGCTTCTCGGTTGTCTCCGCAGATGGACAGCGTTTCTATGCGGCAATTAAAGATGCCCAGTATGAGTATGCCAAAGCTGCGCTCAATAACCAGCAGATTACACTGAAGGGATTGTATCAACAAACCGCAGGTGATGGTTCTCCTATTTTTTTAGCCAGTGAGGTTATCACGACAAACGAAAAGGGCGAAAAAGTGAGTACACTGTTTGGCAATGTTGTGTGGGCAGCTATAGACCACGGCAAAACGATTGCAGAAATTTTCAAAAAGTTCTATGAGGTGTACTCGGATCGCATGATTACTGTTGCCGATGACAGTTCCTACCTCATGATCGACACGAACCCCTATAATCAGAAGGGCGGAGACTCAAGGTTGATCGAGGCAGGCCTCGACCATATTGAAACGCTTAATAAGGCACTGGGCTTACCTGACTGGCTCTATGAAGAGATGCTGAAAACTCGCGCTTTGGACGGACGTCAGAAAGAGTCCTTTGATAATGTAACTGTGACTTGGTCTTATCATCCGGATCAAGGCATGGAAGTAATTTACCGTAGCAATCACTAATTTTAAATAAAAAACTCCCCCGGCGCGCCAACACCGGGAGAATCAACAAGAATACAGGAGGACAAAATCATGGGCTTTATGGACACTTTACAGAAAGAATCTTCTTACTCTACCGCATCCGGCAATTCGTACCAGTATGTGGTGCTGCAGGTGACCTTGAAGGAAAAATTTATCGGTATCGGCTCCGGCAACCTGACGGAACTGGAGAATGTTATCAACGAGCAGGCGGCTAAGGGCTATCGGCTGCATACCATCACCACGGCCAACGGCGGCAGTAAGGGCCTGATGGGCGGTGACCGCATTCAGGCAACCATGGTGTTTGAAAAGGTGAACTGATGGAAAACCAGAGCAACGGCGAGATCATCATGTATCGGACCGAGGACGGTCTGACCGAGATACGGACCACGCTGGTAGATGATACGGTATGGCTGAGCAAAGCGCAAATGGCAGAATTGTTCCAGCGCGACCGCTCCGTGATCTCTAAGCATATTAAAAGTGTTTTTGACGAAGGAGAACTTGCGCAGGCGAACAACGTGCAAAAAATGCACGTTGTTGGTGTCAAGCAGCCCGTTGATTTTTACAGTCTGGATGTTATCATCTCTGTCGGCTACCGAGTCAAGTCTCTTCGCGGCACCCAATTCCGTATCTGGGCCAATGGTATTCTGAAGGAATATCTAAAGAAGGGCTTTGCCATGGACGATGCGCGCCTGAAGAACTTAGGCGGCGGCAACTACTGGAGAGAACTGCTCGACCGTATCCGGGACATTCGTTCTTCGGAAAAGGTGATGTACCGGCAGGTGCTTGACCTGTATGCTACCAGTGTGGACTACACGCCGAACAGCCCGGAAACGCTGCGCTTTTTCAAAATCGTGCAAAACAAGCTGCACTATGCCGCTCATGGACACACGGCAGCTGAGGTTGTTTACCAGCGGGCGGATGCCGATAAGCCATTCATGGGAATGACCAGTTTTAAGGGCGATCACCCTACTTTACAGGAAGTGGGAATCGCCAAGAACTACCTGACCGAGGAAGAGTTGAAGGTACTGAACAATCTTGTATCCGGTTACTTTGATTTTGCGGAAATTCAGGCGATTCGGCACATCCCGATGTATATGAAAGACTACATCCAGCAGTTGGACAATATTCTTTCCTCCATGAGCGAAAAGAAGCTGGTTGGTTCTGGCAGTGTATCTCATGCGCAGGCATTGGAGAAAGCGCGGGAAGAATACAAGAAGTACCGCATCAAAACATTGTCTCCGGTAGAAGAAGATTACCTGCATACCATCAAAGCGTTGGAAAAGGAAGCAAAGAAAAAGGCAAAATAAAAAACACCCCCGGTGCTGCAAAGCACCGAGGGTATCTTTATACCAAAAAGGAGGTTTTATCATGCCGAATCGCATCGGATCAGCATCATGGGACGAAAAGCGCAAGCTTTGGCGCATTGATGTCACCAATGATCAGGGCAAGCGAAAATCATTCACTTCGGCCAAACCCGGCCGCACCGGGCAGCGCATTGCCAATGCCAAAGCAGACGAATGGCTCGCGTCTGGCGTTGCTGTCCCCTCTTCCAGAGTAGAAGAGCTCTATGTCCAGTGGATTCAGGACGTAATGCTCACCACCGACAAAAGCAACTATCTGCCCATCCAAAGCCGATGGAAAAATCATGTGCGGCCACTGATTGGCCGCAAAAAGGTTTCTTCTCTCACTGAATATGATTTAAAAAATATTGTTGATGTCGCCTATTCCAAAGGGCTCTCCAAAAAGACGTTGACAAGTCTTTGCTATGATCTTAAATCATTTTGCAAGTGGATGCGCCTGAAACGCATTTCCACGCTGCACCCGGAAGATCTCAAACCACCCGCCGGTGCCCGCAATTCTGTCAAGACGATCCTGCAGCCGAGCGATGTGCTCAAACTGTTCAACATCGATACCACTCTGCTGCGCGGCCGCACGGTAGCGGATGAATATGTCAATGCCTATCGATTTCAGGTCGTCACTGGCCTGCGGCCCGGTGAGATTATCGGTCTGCGGTGGCGTGACATCCACGAAAGCCGCTGTGATGTACGGCGCAGCATCAATATTTACAAAGAGGAAACGCACGGAAAAAATGAAAACGCCGTTCGTTCTTTTGCTCTGACCGATACAGCAAAGGCAGTCCTCAACGCCCAGCGCGAGCTTACCGGTGACTTTGAAAGCGTGTTTTGCATCAAATCAGAAAGCACCTACCGGCATCGCTGGGCACTCTATTGCAGCTCCAATGACATCAATCCGTGCACTCCATATGAACTGCGGCACACCTTCGTTTCCATGATGAAACGTCTTCCAGAAGGTGAACTCAAACAACTTGTTGGCCATAGCAAAGACATGGACACCTTTGGCGTATACGGTCACGCATTTGGTTCCGATGCCGAAGATACCGCGCAAGCTGTTAACGGTGTCCTGTTTAAAATTTTGAATCCAAAATCCGAAAATAGCGGTTGAATTTTATATTTTTTTGTTTGCATGTGCGTGACTTCCTGCGTGAGTAAAAGAAAAAGAGCGTTAATTCTTAACGAATCAACGCTCTTTTTAGTGGTGGAGGCGATGGGAGTCGAACCCATGTCCGAAAAGAGTTCAGTGCAGGTGTCTCCGGGTGCAGGCGATCTACAACATTCCCGCCGCGCCACGCCGATCGTCAGGCTAGCGCTTTGGTAGCTTCATGAGTTCCTGCCGGTCCGCAAAGCTTAGGTCCGTTCAGGTGCTGTGTCTAAAGGACGCCCCGACCCCACACGACACAAGAGTGGGCGGAACGCGCAGCACTCAGGCTGCGAGCAACTGATAATTATTGTTGTCAGTTAATTTTTTTGGAGGAGTTATAGAGCAGTTCCCCCACTGCTACCCGCTGCCCAGACCTCGCTCTCCCCGTCGAAACCTTTACGCCCCC
>ERZ1026860.383-NODE-383-length-31495-cov-20.147710_pt1 | contig 31495 bp, 29 predicted proteins | sample MGYA00380160_ERZ1026860 | MGnify/ENA primary metagenome ERZ1026860 (study PRJEB33269, sample SAMEA4719796) | human gut metagenome | biome: human-associated habitat; feature: organic feature; material: feces | place: Cameroon | collected 2013-10 ... | reverse complement strand
AAGTGAATATCGCCTACGCCGGTAAAATCTCCCCGTGAGCCGGAGAGCATATAGTCCGGCACATTCTCGCAGCCATGCCGCATGAACTTTTCCACCGTCACCATAAAGGCGTAGTCGATGGAAACGTCCCTTTCATTCAGCGCCTGCATCCGCGCCTTTTCCGCATCGTTCCACGGCACCTCGCCGGGGGATACGGCGACGATGTGTCTCGGCTGCGGCAGCGGTTCGGGCTGCGCGTTGTTGTGCGCCGCGATCCCCAGAGCCAGCGCACCGCCGGAGGAAAAGCCACAGGTACTGACGTTCCCGCCGCCATACAGTGCAATCATTTTTCGATAGCATTCGTACACCATCGCGTAGGTTTCAGTAATGCAGTGCTCCATGCAGAGCGGGTAAAACGGAAACCACACATCACAGCCGGTCTCGCGGCACAGCTTGCGCATCACGGGCAGATCGCCCTTGTCCGGGCCGATCACCATACCGCCGCCAAAGAAATAGAGGATGGCGCGCTCGGACGGCTTCGGATGCTCCCGCACGATCAGGCAGGGAAAGCCATTTACCGCGATCGTTTCATAATGTGCCTTGCTGTCGGTGGGCGTAAAAACGCCACGATGCCGGTTCTGCTTTTCAATTTCCTTTCGCAGTGCATCCTCCGGCAAGGCGAACGCCTTTTTCGCGCCGGAGAGCTTGTATACGCTGCGTAAGATAGATGCAAAGATACTCATGATTTAGCCCCCTCATTTCCGCGCCGTGACGCAGAGCCAGCTTTTCTTTTTGCGTATCTGGACATCGCGAAAGCTCGCCTGTTCCAGATACAACTTCAGTTCGGCGTCCCTGTAGATGGTCATGCCGCCGATGATCTTCGTCCACTTCTCGTCCTTGTCCGTGTCGCCGCTGCTCTCGTTGCAGATGAGAAATGTCCCGCCGGGCTTCAGCACCCGGTAAACCTCCCGGAAGCACCGCGATAGATCGCGCCAGAAATAGACCGTTTCAAACGCCGTGACAACATCGAACCAGCCGTCTGCAAAAAGCATATCCGCCACGCTGCCCTGCAGGACGGCGCAGCGTCCCTCCGCGATGGCGGTTTCGTTGACCTTTTTGGATTTCTCTATGCTGACGGGCGAATAGTCGATGCCCTTCACGATGCCATGCGGGCATTTTTTCAGAAGCCTTTTGATGTTCGCCCCTCCGCCGCAGCCGCAGTCCAGCACATTGGCGTCCGGCGCAGCGTTCAGAAATCGAAGCCCCCACCGCGCCACGGGGCTGTGCCCGACGTTCATCATGGCGACCATGAGCTTCCCGCCAAAGCCTACGGGCTTGCGGGTGTTTTCAAAGAATGACATATCAAACCTCCGTTTTCTCACACTCGGCATAGGTCAGCGGAAAGGATGCCTTCAGAACAGCGCTTTTCCGCACCGTCCAGCCATTCTGACTTAGAAAGCGCAGGTATTCCGCGCTCGTCCACTTGCTGTGGAGAGGGAAGCCTGCCAGCTTCATGAAAAACGCCTTGACCTTGCCGGGAAACGAGTTTCCCGCGTGGGTAAAGGTGGGCGCGATGAGCACGCCGTCGTCCTTCAGCACACGCCGTATCTCGGCAAGAGCCTTTTCCGGATGCGGCACGATGTGCAGCGCGTTGGACACGATCACCACGTCGAAGGACTCCTCCGCATAGGGCAGGCGGAACATATCCTGCACGGAAAAATGCAGCTTTGCTGAGCGGTTATCCCGCTTTGCCTCGGCGATCATCTCCGCAGAGGCGTCCGTCGCCTCGATGTGGTTCGCCGCGCGTACAATATTTTTCGCGATCAGCCCCGTGCCAGTGGCCAGTTCCAGCACCGTCTTGCGCCGCACCACGGGACGGAGAAGCTCGTACATCCGCTCATAAGCCGCCGCATCCCTGCGCATGAAGCGGTTGTAGATCTTTGCATGCTTGTCCCAGAAATCCGTTTTTCCACTCATGACGTCATCCCTCCCCGTCACGCTGTTAAATTCATCTAACCTCCGGACGCAGACCGGTTAGAATGAACGGTACAATCTGCTGTTCCCGCGCGTTGCCTTCGGCATCCGGAGGGCAATACCGGCTTGATCCGACGGCGGCATTGCCTTCGATGCATATACCGGATGCGCGTGCAAATGGCTATACGCCTTCATTTGCAGCTTTTCCTCCGCGGGCTGTGGGGCATTTCAGCGTTCGTCAATCCGTATGCCCTGTCAGCGCCACTGGTTAGTTGTAACTAACTCGCATCTTTTGAAAAGCCGCTTCCGGCTGTCCCTGTGAAGCCACCGCGGTACTCTTATTTTATCACCCGGTGCGGGATAAATCAACCCGGCGGATGATTAATTTGTCGTTTACCGGAATTGTCATTAAAAAAGTGCAATTCAGATAAAAAGGCAGACTATCAGGCCTTTATGTTATTAGTATTTATTGCGGATACTCACATTTCATTCCGTTTCTGAAACAGAATTCAATGCGCCCGTCTTGCTGGATGACTACCTTATCTATCAATGCCACGAACACTCCCGGCTCGAATTCCACGCACTCTTTCTGTTCTTCCAGCATATGGAGGAATATCTCGATGCGCTGCCGACGTTCTGCCTTATCTTTTTTCTGTTCGGCAATGGCCTGAATTTTCTCGCTGAGCTTTGCGTGTTCGGCGAGCAGCGCTTCGTAATCCTTCTTGAACGCATCCTGATCCCTTTGCACCCGGGCGTTTTCCTCCACCAGCTGCCTGACGCGCTCCGCCATGCCCAGCGCCTGATCCTGCAGCCGCGTGGCAGCCTTATCAAGTTCCGTGGTGTCAAAGGCTTCATTCAGCGCTTCATGACAGGCGGTCAGGATTTCGTCTTTTTGAGAAAGCACCTGCTGCATGACCTGCACGAAGGCTTTCTCAAGCACTTTCTGTGTTACATGAGGCATTGCGCATTTTGTTTCGCCCGCGTACTTATTGTTGCAGCGCCAGACCGTGCGCCGGTATTCATCCGTGCTGTGCCAGACCTTGCTGCCGTAAAACGCGCCGCAGTCGCCACAAACGATGCGCGAGGCAAAGCAGCTTCTTCCGCTGTATCGGCCGTTCAGGCTTCTGCGCCACGCCAGCTCCTGCTGTGCCAGATCGAACACCTCCGGGCTGACGATGGCGGGATGGCTGTTCTGCGCGTAATACTTGGGCACCACGCTGCCGTCGTTTGCCACAAAAGTTTTCAGAAGATAATCCGTGCAGTATGTCTTCTGCAGGATCGCGTCACCTTTGTATTTTTCGTTGGCAAGGATGTTCTCTACCGTAGACGTGCCCCAGCGGGAGGTTTTCTTTCGCGCCTTAGCAATTTCAGTCTCGTTCTCACTCAGCAGACTTTTTCGGGAGGGACAGGGAATGCCAGCCAGATTGAGTTCTCTGGAGATCATCGCCGGGGTCGCGCCCTCCAGAAAGCGCCGGAAGATGGTGCGCACGATGTCCGCCTCCGCTTCCACAACCTCCGGCGTTCCGTCCTTGCCGCGGCGATAGCCCATGAACTGTCCGTAGGGCATGGTCACCTTGCCGTCCGCGAAGCGCTTGCGCATACCCCAGGTCACGTTTTCGGAAATATTGCGGCTCTCCTCCTGCGCGATGCTGGACATAATAGTCAGCAGCACTTCGCCCTTGCCGTCCAGCGTGTAGATGTTCTGTTCCTCGAAATAGACCTCCACACCGTATTCCTTCAGTTTTCGGATGGCAGTCAGCGTGTCCACAGTATTTCTGGCAAAACGGGAGACGCTCTTGGTAATGATCAGGTCAATCTTGCCCGCCAGCGCGTCCTGAATCATGCGATTAAAGCCCTCTCGCTTCTTGGTGCTCACGCCCGTAATACCTTTGTCCGTATACACATCCACGAATTGCCAGTTGTCTGAAGCTTCCTTGGACTTGATATATTCGGTATAGTGTTTTACCTGCGCTTCATAGCTGGTCAGCTGTTCTTCGCTGCTGGTGGAGACACGCGCGTAAGCCGCCACACGTCTGGGGCGTACTGAAAAGGCAGGAATGTCGGATAGCGGCTGAATGGTCGGCGGGATGACCCGAACCGTTTTAACGCGCGTAACTGTGGGTGTATAAACTCTATCAACGGTAGAGTCTGATGCTCTGGCTTCGCTCATTGCTCCTGCTCCTTTCGCTTCTGGTGCTGGATTCTGGTTTTCTCCGCGGCTTTCCGGCGCTTTTCCTCATTCCAGCTGTCCCTGCGGGAATGGTCTTTCCAGAAGCGTTCCTCGGTATGACCGTCCTGAAAAACAAACAGCACCCGATTGCACGGATGCATCTCTATATGATGAACGCTGTCCTCCGTATGAACCGTTCCCAGAACGGAGGTAATCAGTTCTTTCAGGATATCCTCGGGGATCTGCTTCGAGGCGCAGTACGCCTTGCCCCGATAGTTAAACGTGCTGCAGATCCAGACCGGCGCGGCATAGGGGGTACCCAGCCGCGTGACTTTGTAGCGATATTTCTTTCCGCAGATGCCGCAGTAAATGCGATCGGTCAGAGGGATTGATTCTCTGCTATTGTTCCCAGACGACGGCGTGCGCTCTTCGCCCGAAGAAAAATCTGATGCAGCCACCTGAGAATTTTTTCTCTCTTTTGTTACTTTGCGTCGTGCCGTTCGCCAGGCGATTTTCCGCTGCACCGCGTCGAAGGTTTCCCGGTCGATAATCGGTTCATGATCCTCGCCCACAAAATACTGCGGCAGCTCTCCGCGATTGTGAAACCGCTTCTTCTCCACATGGTTGTTGGTGAAGAACTTCTGAAGCAGCAGATCGCCGGCATACTTCTCGTTTTTCAGCATTTCCATGACCACGCTGGCGTTCCACAGCCCGCCCAATGGCGCGGGCACGCCTTCCTCCGTCAGAAGCTTCATGATTTTCACGCTGCCCATGCCCTCCAGATACATCTGGAAAATCCGGCGCACCACCTCGGCTTCCTCCGGCTTAATGGCAAAGCTGCCGTTTCTCACCTCGTAGCCGTACATGCCAAACCTCGTGGGGATGCCCTGTTCGAATTTCTTTCGAATGCGCCATTTGCAGTTTTCGGATACGCTGCGGCTTTCCTCCTGCGCAAAAGAAGCGAGGATGGTCAGCATAAACTCACCGTCCCCGCTCAGTGTATCCAGCTTCTGTTCCTCAAAATAAACGCCTATGCCCAGTCCCTTCAGTTCGCGTACCGTATTCAGCAACGCCAGCGTGTTTCGGGCGAAACGAGAGATGGACTTGACCAGAATCAGGTCGATCTTTCCTTCGCGGCATTCCTTCAGCATCCGCTGAAATTCCGGGCGCGTTTCCTTCGTACCGGTCAGGCCATAATCCGCGAATACGCCTGCATACTCCCATTCCGGGTTTCGCTGAATCCGTTCGCTGTAATAGCTGACCTGCGCCGCCAGCGAGTGCAGCATGGCGTCCTTTTCCATGGAGACGCGGGCATAGGCCGCCACGCGCTTTCGCACAGGCAGCTGCGCCGGCGCTTCCATGCGGGTGAGCGTCATTGTCTTCTCGTTCATATCAATCCGTCCCTTCTGACATTGTATCAATCCATCGGATCGTGATGCATATTACCGTCATGTGGACGGATTATCAAGGGCTGTCACGCAGATTTATCCTTTATTATATCGGGCATGCCCGCCCATACCGGCGAGAACTTTCGCGCCAGAATTCGTTCAATCTGCCCGTACTCCTTTTGGGTCAGGAGTTTTTCTTCCATCAGGCGATTCATGATGGAAAGGGAAAGCCGGAAGCCTGCTTCCCGTTCAAACTGCTCTTGCGTCAGCATTGCGCCCATGTGCTTTCCCTCCAAATCTCGCTTTGATATAACAGGCGTGGCTGCAATATTTTTGTTCCCGCGAAGAACGAAACACACGCCCACAGGAGAAACAGCGGCGGTCTACGGCATTCTTCTCCATGTCCCGGTGGGCGTGCCACCAGCGCAGCCGACAGGCATCCGAGCAGAAGCGCTTCGGCTTGCGATAGGGCTGCTGTGTGACTTTTTCGCCGCAGCACAGGCAGACCGTCTCTGAAAGAGTGGGGAGAGACGCCTGCGTGTTCGGCGCAATCGGTACGATGCTGTTTCTCTGACAGAAGGACTTCACTGTGTTGGCGGACAGTCCCAGTACCCGTGCGATCTCCGCACAGCTTTTTCCTGATTGTCGATAGCGGATAATGTAATCCCGTTCAGCGTTTGTCATGAAAGCATTCCTTTCCGATTAGTCTGGTCTATATAAGAAAAGAGGCCGGATTGCTCCGGCCCGATTGTGTCTCTTCCTATTATAATAGACCTGTGCATCACGCGAGTTTCGCATACTTCCCGGAAACCCAGCCCACGCGGGAACCGATGACAATCGCGTGCCAACCGTTCTGTGCGGTCGCTACCAGCGGGAAGGTGCTGCCCGGCGCAACGGCAGAAAGGCGCGCGTATTCCATCCCGTTGCCGCAGCGGACGTTTACCTTACCGCCTTCGGAGACGATCACCACTGTCGTACCAACCGGAGCAGGTTCGTCCGGTACGGGCTGTTCTGGTGTGTCAGGCTGTCCGTCATCATCCGCAACAGCGTCCATCAGTACAGCGTGCGTCTTGTCGCCATACTTGCCGTCCGCTTCCAGACCGGCTTTCTTCTGGAATGCCTGCAGGGCCTTTTCCGTTTCAGCACCAAACTCAGAATCTGCGCCATATTTGGGCAGCGCATAGCCCAACTGCATCAACAGCTCCTGCAGGGCTTTTACATCAGAACCGACCATGCCGCGTTTCAACAGGCGGCTTCCAAGCGCAATCTCCGGTACAGGAACATCTGCGGCAGCTTCTCCGTACTGAATGAAAGGCAGCTTGTACCAGTACTTCCACTTGCGTTCCTTGACCTTTGTGCGCACACAACCGTAATTGAAGCCGCGCCATTCCACAGCATAGCCGTTGCCAACGTAGTAACCTACATGTCCGTCCGTGTGCAGTGCCAGACCGATGATCTCCGGCAGCGAGTCAATCGTGCCCCAATCCATGCCCTTGGATTTCGCCCACGCGAACATGGAATTGGCACCCTTGTCAGGGCAGCCATTTGCGCCGTACTTGTTGGGAACAGCACTGTCCGTGCCGATAGCGTCCAGCATGGTCTGACCGCCGTTCGTCCATGCATATCCCTTTGCGCCGCCGATGCAATCGCAAACCACCTTCTTGTCTCGGATATCCTGCTTGTATCGGCTCATGCGGGACGAAGTATAATGGGACGGATATTGCTTGCCTTTTCGACTCAAAAGACTGGTCGTGGCCTTGTAGCCGCATGTGCCATACCAATAAGGCTGGCCTACCATCTTCAGACAGTAGGCCGCAAAGTGTTCATTGGTAAAAGGCGTATTGATTCGTTCGCTCATTCCTGTTTGTCCTCCTGTACATTATCCTTCTTCTCATCGGTGCGTCCATGCAGCTGCGCGAGTACGTCTTTCATCTTGTCTGGAATAGGCAGGCCAATATGCGCAGCGTTTTCAAGAAGGGACAGGCCCTCGTTGGAGAGATAGAAGCAAATCACAGCGCTGCGCAGTGCGGAGCCGGTGCCCACAATGTGAATGTCCACAACGTTGGCCACGCCCACCAGCATCAGGATCAGCACCTTCTTGCAGATGCCTTTGAAGCCCACGGTGCTGGACAGCTTCTTGTCGATCACGGCGCACATCAGGCCCGTGATGTAGTCCAGCACCATGAAAATGATCAGCGCAATCATCAGTCCGTCCATGCCTCCCAGAAAGTAGCCCAGCCAGCCGCCAATCGCCGCGACGGCCATCTGAATCTTTGCCCATACGATGTCAATGGAAAAGTTTCTCATTTCAGTAATCCTCCGTTTGTTTGATTGCATTAAAAAACGACCGCCCACAAAGACAGTCGCTCATGCCTGTTTCTGCCAGCCTATGGGATAGTCCGCCGGGCTCCATACGCAGTGCGGCAGGCGGCAGACATAGCGAACTCCCTTGAAGGTAACCTTGTCGCCCACCTGATAGGCTGTGCCCGCGCCGGTGGGCTGTACGAATTCGGGCCATTCGTCCTCGGCGGGCGGCGAGATGCTCTGCTGCAAGGCGCGAACCGCTGCCCACAGGGCGTTGATCTCCCCAGCATAGTCGTACTCTGCCGACGCGCCTTCGCGGGCCGCTTGTGTAAGCTCCTGCCGCTCGTCGTCGGTCAGCTTGCCCTCAATGTGGTACTGGTCGATGCATGTCAGCAGCGACTTCAGGTCGTACTCCCTGCGCTGAATGACCTGTTCAAAGAGTTCTTTCAAACAATCACCTCCCTCAGACGCGCACCCATGCGCCGCCTGAATTGTAGTAAGGAACCACCTGTACCCACGCGCCGTTCAGCCGGTACCAGACCGTGCATTGCCGCCATGCGTTGCCGTCCCGATACCAGACCACCGCGTCGATATAGGTCACCGAGATTGTGCAGCTGGTGACGCGGGCGTAGTTGTTGGAATAACCGCTGCTGGATGACGTTTCTCCGTTGTACAGCACCAGAACCGAATTGCCCGCCTCGAAATATGCCTTCATGGCGGCAAACAGCGCGGCGTTGGTGGAAGCATTTAATGTGTGGGTTACGGTGTTCGAATAGAATTTACCGGTCAGCGTGCCCATCGTCGCGCCCACCTGCGCCGAACCGCGAACGCTGGTATTCAGGCTCTGGTAGTTGGCCTGACAGAAGGTCAGTTTCTTGGAGGACGAACCGGAACCAGCGCCGGAGCACGTAATCGTCAGGGTAATACTCTGGATGAGCTTGCCCTTGAGCGCCGCGCCCGCTCCGTTAAACACCATCACGCCTACGCGGGATTTTGCCGCCGTCGTGCCCTGATACGCGCCCTGACACGCGCCGCTGCTGCTTCCCGTGCTCCATGAAGAGGAACCATATTGTGCGTAACCAATCGTTGAGCTGCTGTTGGCGGTCGCCGAAAATGTGCCCATAGCTTCTTCACCTCGTCAGACCGGCACAAGGCAGATCTGTCCGTCCGTACCGCTGCTGGGGAGCGAAGCGGAATAGAAAATGCCGAGATTAGACAGTGCTACCTTTGCGGATGAAGCCCCTGTGCCGCCGTTGGCCAGCGGAATCGGCGTTGCCATGCCCGCATGGAACAGCCGGTAGGAGGCCCATATGCCGCCCGTGCAGGTGCGCAGCAACACAGCGAAATCCAGACTCGCCTGATACGCAGCATTGCGCACTTCGAGCATTCGGCGGTTGTTGCCCGTGCCGTCCTCCCACGAGGAAAAGGAGGACGCGCCCGCATACGATCCTTCAAAAACGGTGCGGTTGGTGGTACTGTTGTAAGTGGGCAGCAGGTACAGTGACGGATAAAGATAACCTGAAATGGCAAGGTTGCCCGTCATCGTATCACCGGCCTTTTTCACTGCACCCAGCTTCGTACAGGCTGCGGACGCGGTTTCAGAGCCCGTACCACCCTGATCCACGCCCAGCGGTTCGGAGAGCAGCAGCGGCCAGCCGAATTCCACCTTGCCAGCATTCTCCGCGACCTTGCCGAAGGCGATGCCTGTGCCATCCTTGTAGAAATCCATCATGACCTGCTTCGTGCCAATGGACACCGTCTGCTCGATGTAGTAGAAAACATCCTGCACGCGGATTTTGATGTCATAGCTGCTCAGCGCGTCAAAGGTCGGCGACAGCAGCCGGTTCGTCGCGGTAATGACGTAGTCGCTGGGTGTGAGCGTCACAGCGGAAACCCATGATTCCGCGCTGCTGAGCTTGTAGTACACCGTGCAGGCCAGCGTATTCTTGCCACCTACAGATGAGCCGCGCGCCTTTGCGGAAATGCGCACCTTTGTGCCGTCCGTCTGGGCAGCCGTGCCGTCCGCGTTGCAGCGCTCGGCGGTAAACTGGGATAGCGACGGCGGCGAATAATTCAGCACAGAAACGGTTCGGGTCGTGCTGGCCGTGCGTCCGCGAGAGTCGGTGACAGTCACGGTCATTGCGAGATTGCCTGCCGTATTCAGTGTGTTCGTCGTGAAGGACGCGCCCGAATAGGTCACGCTGTCAATGCTCGTTCGATAGGCCGAAATGCTGCTGCCCTGTGCGCCCGCCGCCGTGATGCTAACTGCCAGCTTACTCCGCGTTCGCACATAACCGCCGAAGCGGTCAGCAACACCGGAAGTCGCTTCAGAAAACGCCACATTTGAAATGGATGGAACCACCGACGCAGGCACCGTCAGCTGAAAGGCACAGGTATTGGTTGAAACGAGATTGCCATTGACGTAGGTGTCGCACAGAATCGTACCCCAGCCGGAAGTTGCATTGGGAATCTGCGCGGCCAGCGAAACGGGCGGCGTCCATGCACATTCATCCTCCACTCCCACAGCGATCAGCCCGCTTTCGGAAAAGAAGGAATATCGTACCGTATGTGTTGCAATGCTGCTCTGACGGTTCGTATAGATCGTGACTGCCGTGCCCATGGCCAGTGAGTACTTGTTCAGCGTCGGCTTCGACGCGGCTTCCTCATACGTCACCGTAATGGTACATTCCGTCCACTGCAGGTAGTTTGTGGAGTATCCCTGTGAGCTTTTGACCGGGCTGGGGTTATACAGACAGATGGTATTGTTGCCCGCCGCGATGTACGCCGCCAGATTGTTCAGCAGATCGCCGCTGAGCGTATACGTGCTGGTATTGCCGTAGAACGCACCGGTGAATGTGCCCAGTGCGTCGCCGCAGTAGCCGAGGCCCGTAATACCCGACTGCGACGCAGACTGATAATTGGATTTTCGGACATACACGGTTTTGGTATGCCCGGTTCCGTAGCCCGCCTGCGATGCCACGATACGCAGCGAAATCCCCGTGATGACCTTGCCGCTCAGCGCCATGCCCGCGAAATGCACGATGCCGACGTAATTGTAGGTGTTCTCGTAATACTCCTGACTGGCGGCGGAGCTTTTCGCGTTGCTGGCCGAATTGGTTTTTCTGGTGCGCATGGACGCGCTGTAGGTAACGGTGGTTGCCATTGCTCCTCCTTATCCTGTGTAGATCACGGACAGATTGCCGTTGGATTGCGGCTCATAGGCAAATTTGCCGATCTGCAGCCGCGCCAATATCTCCGCCTGCGTCACGTACAATTTGTTGTCGCTGAGATAGGCCACCTCGGTATCGTTCATATAGAACGCCAGTCGGTCGTTGACCACGCGGAAGGTCAGCGGATTTCCGGCCTTGCCGATGATCAGACCATCCTCGCCGAAGCGCATATACGTGTGAATCAGGTTCAGCTGCTCCCGCGTCAGGCTGTCATTCGCCGCAGCGTCCTCGATGATCTCGTTGACCTTGGTCACCGTCCATGTGAAGTTGTTTTCGGATTGTTCAGCCAACGTAGAGAGCGTTTCGTTCATCTGGCTGACCTGATCGGCAGTCGCATAGTCCCGCTTCACTTCGCTGCGAATCTGCTCCGCCGTCAGGGCAATTTGGGCAACGGCCTCGCCGGTCGCGTCCAGCGCTTCGTCCTTCGCCGCGTCCACTACCAACCGCAGGGACTCGTTGCCCGAAATGTCCGCAGCGTTCAGCTGGGCAATAAACGCTTCTGCGGCGAACAGACTGGACACGTCGATATTGGCGGCAGTGATCGCGCCCACCAACGCTTCGTCGGCAAAGATGGAAGCAACGTTGAGTTCGCGGGCGGTGATGGTTTTCTCGATGAGCTTGCCGCCGGAGACAGAATTATCACTGATGTCCGCAGCGCCGACGCTCTTTTTTTCGGTAGTCACCGTGCCGTCCTCGGCAATGGACAGCGCGTAGAAGCAGCCGTCCGCACCCTTGACGATGAGTTCACCCACCGTCAGGCTTGCCATATTTGCTTCGGTCACGGCGAGGTCGGCCACATACAGCTTGCCGTTCACACCCTTTTCGATGATGGCTGTGCCTGCTGTCAGGTCTTTAATCTGCGCCCAGTCGATGTCGGCAGTCTGAATGTTCGCATTGACCAGCTTGGCAATATCCGCCTGCAGCTGCCCGATGGAAGCCCAGTCAATTTCCGCGTTGTTGATATTCGCCGTGGTCAGCTGCGCCAGCGCGATTTTCGCCACAGCAGCATTCAGGTCTTTAATGGCTGCCCAGTCAATGGCCGCGCTTTCGATGTTTGCGGCGGTGATCTGGGCTTTGGCAATCTTCGCGATCTCGGCGTTCAGATTGACAATGCTGGCCCAGTCAATATTGGCGCTATTGATGTTGGCCGTCGTGATCTGCGCCTGCGCGATGGTCGCAATCTGCGCCGCCAGTTCGCCGATGTCCGCCCAGTTGATGTTGGCCTTTTCAATATTGGCGGCAGTAATCTGCGCCTCGGCGATGGTGGCCAGTGCGGCATAGAGCTTATCTGTGGTGATGTTCTTCGCGGCCAGCTCCTGTATCTTTGCGGAGATCGCCGTGATGGCTGTGGCATTCAGTTCGCCAATGGTGGCCTCGGCAATCTTCGCTTTGGTAATGGCTGCGTTCTGAATGTGCGCGGTCTGGATCGCAGCCATTCTGACCTGCAGGCTGCCCACCGAGCCGGATTGCAGCTGTCCTGCGCCCACCGAATTGATGGCCAGCTTGCTGCCGGAAATTACGCCGGATGGGAGCTGGCGGGAAGAGATCATGCTGCCCTCCAGCGTATCCGCCGCCGTTCCCAGCGTCACGGAAGTGTACTTCCTGGTCAGGCAATCGTAGGTATACTGCGTCATGCGCATAGATACTTCCACGCCGATGCGCCGGGCCACCACGCGCACGCTGTCACCGAGAAAAATATCCGTGAGCGCGACATACTGCTTATATTCTTCGGCATCCGAGCAATTCACGAAATCCACCTTCAGCGTGACCGTAGGCAGATCACAGCCCGCATCAAACTCCGCCTGCGCTGCCTTACGCATTTCGGTGTAGCACTGCGCCTTGCTTTTCGGCTCGTCGCCGTCCGTGACTTCCTTTGCTTCCGATACCGGCAGATGAATCCATTTCGGATGGGTATAGGCATTGAGGTTCGGACTGTCGAGATACAATTCCGGCAGGTAGAGAATGTTCCCGTCCGTGTCCTCGCCGGTGGGCATGATGCGAGTGACCACGTCCGTTTCATCCACATCGTAGGAAATACCGGTCAGATTCTTATTTTCCCGGATGGACACGTCGGTGTTGTTACCCACGCGCCTGACCAGAAACACATCGTACCAGTCACGAGCCAATTCCGCACCGTACTTGCTGACCAGCCCGTTTTCGCCCAGCATGGCTTCCACAGGATTGACGTTTTCCCACTCCACGTCCTCGGCAGTGCTGGTCAGGTCGGAATAGAACGAGAAATCATGAGGTGAGAGGCAAGCTCCGGAAAGGCTCTGAACGACGGAAGCCCCCACCGCAGAGGGCGAGGGCTTCAGGCTTTTTACCATGTTGTCGAGCAGATCATAGAAAATGTGCCGAGCGTAGACCGTAACCTTATCCAGCTCCGGCACCACGCGGTAGATACGGAAAGGCTGGTCGCGCAGCTGACGGGCTTCGATGACCTGATTGCGGAAGCCCACATTGGTCTGCACCGTCTGCGTTTCCGTGCGCTGGAAGGTCAGGTACTGGCTGGCCATATAGCCGTGCTTGCCGTCCGGGGCGGTCACCTCGTACCAGCTGGATGTGGTCTTGTTGAGCACGATGACCTCGCGGCCCTTTTTGTACTTGCCCAAGATGCGGTAATTCGTACCCGTACCGGAGCGCAGATGCAGCGGCCCACTCTTGGTCGTGATCTTATAGATCTGCACGTCGTAGGTGCTGGTTTGGTACTGCTGGGTGACCAAGCCCACGCTGGGAGTCATGGCGGCGGGCACAGGCGCTCGCAGGATGCAGCCCTCTGAAAGCCGCGTCCATTTGCCGCGCTCGTCAATGTCGTGTACCAGCGTAAGCTCCCATTCGCCGTTCAGCGTCTCGGTTACGGTGCAGGACATGGGCGTAACCACGCCGAGGCCGTTGCTCGAAAAGTCGGTGCAGTCGGCGGGATATACACAGATCAAGCGAGATACCTCCAGTTCGGCTGCACTTCAACCTTCGTCACGTTGCCCGTCCAGCTAATGGCGTTCTGCCCCGGCAGCAGCGTCGGAAAGTCCCCGCTCATGCAGCCGTTCATGCCGGTTGCGCCCCTGTACGCTTCCATGAGCGGGCTGTCCAGCGTAATGCTGTCCGTGATACCGTCCAGTTCCACAATGGTCATGCCCACCATGAGGGTGATTTCACCGGAACCATACACCGTGATGACCGGTTCAGAATAGACGCTGCCGGGGTTGGTGATGAATGTGCCGGAGGTCGTTACGGTAATCTCCGGCACATTTTCCTGATACCAGAATGGTTTGCAGCGGAAGTTCACGGCGAAAGACCGGTGCGGATTGCCTCGCAGGATTTTCTCAAACGGAATCTGATTCACGATCCGGGCATAATAAAAGCCGCCCGGCCTGTTGGCAAAGGCGACTTTCCCGCTTCCCTTCAGGTAGGAAGCAATAGTGCGGATATTGCCCGGATCAGAAATCATACACTGTGCGGTCAGAATCAGATCGTCATAAACGTCATCTCCTTCCAGCGTTGTCAGGCTGCCCGGTCTGCCAGGCACATTGGTGAATGTCGCGCGTTCGGCAGGAATGGTGATCGGCGGCTGTTCCAGTACATGAATGCCGCACTCCGTACACTTTTTCCCGTTCCACGAGAACCAGTCGTTCATGCCATTCTCAGCCCCTTTCCGCGCTGTTGCCGTCTGGTCAGCGTCGCAATTTCTACCGCCAAAGAGCGGACGTCCTGCTCGTCCCGCACCACCATCTGCTGTACCTGAATGGTGGAGGACACGTTGTTGTTATAGGTTCTTCGGTTGTCGCTGCTGCTTTGGACAATAGCGCCTTCCCGTGCTTCGCCGGTGAGAAAGCGGGAAGCGTTGCGAATGACCCTTGCCTGCTCCTTGCTCTCCTTCAATACGCCCGCGCCAAAACCGCGCATGGTCATCACGCCGACCTCATCCCGGAACACCTGCGAAGGGCTCTTTATTTTCAGTTCCTTCTTTGCGGCGTTCACGGCTTCGCGGGCGGCAGAGCGCATGGCGGAGATCACGCCGGAGCGTCCGGCAAGAATGCCTGCTCTCAGACCTACCATAGCGTTTACGCCCGCAGAGCGGAGGGTGTTTCTGTTCAGGCTGGACTGAACTGCGGAACGGACATTCGTGGCAAGAGAACGCCCTGTATCCGCCATGGGATAAGCAGCCATTGCGCTGCTCAAGCCCTGCGCCGCAGCCGTACCGGCGTTTTTCAGGCTTTCGCCCGTCAGCGCAGTCTGCAAAGCGGATTCAATGCTTGAAGCCGTGGACTGTGCATCAGCGGAGAAATCATAGCCGCCCATGCCTTCGCCAACACCCGCCGCGACGTACTCGCCGGTGGGCTTGACACGTTTAGAGGGCGATTCAATTTGCAGCGCCGTGTTCAGCGCGGTTTCGAGATTGGAAGCGACCGTTTCCGCGTCGCTGTCGAAGCCCGCCTCCGTCATCCCCTGTGCGATGCCCTCGCGAAGGTGCGCGCCAGTGCCAGTCGTGTCCAGTCCGTTCAGAAAATCAAGAATGGTCTGCAGATTGTTCAGATCCTCTTCAGGCACCTGCACGCCCTGATGAATGGCGCTGACTACCTCGGCGACGTAGGCTGACATTTCCGCCACGGTTTCAGGATTGAAGTCCGACTTCATGCTCTGATCCAAAACGCCAAGGTCTGTGCTTGCCCCAAATACAGAAGCCCAGAATTTGTCCCACCAGTTGTAATCCAACGTTTCCTGGTAGGACTGGATGCGGCCCAGTGCGCCGTCGATTTTGTCCATGGTCGTAGCGGGACGAATTCCTGCCCACATTCCCGCCATGGTTACGCCCAGTTTGTCCGTTTCGTCCACCACCGGCGAAAGCGCATCAATAGCTTCCTTCGTCCCGGTAATCTCAGGCGTAATCAAAATGTGCAGCGTGCCGTCCTGATCGAGACTGGCTAACGTGCTGGCATCAATTGTTCCGTCCGGCACAGCCTCAATGGGCACTTCCACGCCATCCTTCCAGAATTTTACCTTGCCGTCTGCCATCAGCATGTCCAGTTCACCGTCGGGCAGCTCGCCCAGACGCACAGGCAGTTCCAGCGTCAGATCAGGATTATTCTGAAGCTGCCGGTATGCCAGATAATCATAACCGGTGATGATGACCTGCGTTTTCGGCTTGGGAACGCTTACACCTTCGGCCTCTTTGTACTCAGTGATATAGGCAGTAAAAGAAGGCAGCAGCTGGGATTTATCGCAGCCCGTCGCCTCGGCGTACCGGCTGACGATGGCTTCGATCTGATCCGGCGTAAGGGCGGAAAGATCGACGTTCTCCGCCTGCAGGTATTTCGCCACCATGGCGGTCACATCATCCGGAGTCAGCGCGGTAGTAAGAGCACCGCCCGTCGCTTCCTCATAGGCCATGACGAAAGCAGTCAGCCCTTCAGGGGAAAGCACGGAAATATCCACGCCCTGCTGCTGCGCATAGCTCGAAACGTAGGCGACGATCTCGTCCGGCTTCAGCAGGGAGACATCCGCGCCGGAAGCCAGTTCTTTATAGCCCGCCACCAGACATTCCGCGATCTCCGGGGTCAGTCCCGACACATCCGCGCCACCGGTAACTTCTGCGTACTTTTCGACATACGCGATCAGCCCCTTGGGCGTGAGGGCGGCGGTACTGGCCCCTTCGGGCACTTCGGTGTAGCTGGAAATGAAGGCGTCCACATTGACCTGCTGATTGCCGGTAGACAATCCGGTAATAATAGCTTCGGTGGTGATCGCGCCGGGATTCTGGGCGAATTCGTCCCATCGCGCCTGTGCGCCGGTCATATCGAGGTCGGTGGCGATTTTAAGGACTTCCTCCGGCAGCGCTTCGCCGAACATGCTGTACAGGCCGGGCAGGTCGGTCTTGATGAGATCCAGATAGCTGACGATCCCCGCGAACTGATCCAGCTGCGAAGAAAAGTCGATATCCGGGAACAGCGCCTGCACTTCGGCTTCGCTCATGCCGCTGTCCAGCAGGGACTGAATCTGAGTCATCAGGGAGAGGTATTCCGTCAGCGCGCCTTCGTCCATACCGGCAGAAAGCGCCTGCAGATCCGCCAGCAGCGCAGGCTTCTCGCTTTCGCTGGCCATGCTGTATTCGCGCAGCTTCGTAAACAACTCGTCCATCTGCTGACTGGCCTGTTGAATTTCAGGCTGGTTCCATACAGGCATGACGATGGAAGCGAGCGTTTCGGCGTATTCCTGTGCGGCGGCTTTCCGCTCCTCATTATAGCGGGAATTCAGATCCTCCAACGCTTTCTGGCGCTCGGTTTCATCCTCGATCAGCTGAATGAGGCCGTATTCCTTGTCGTAGCGTTCGTCGATCTGATCATTGATCGCCGCCATGCCTTCGGCAGCAGCTTTTACTGCATTTTCGTAGACGGACGTGTCCGCGTCGATTTTGCCGCGTGCCTGTGCGCGGGCTACCTCCGCTTCAACCTTCTGAGCGATGGTCTCAAAGCCGCCCGTTTCCTCCGGAGTCAGATGATACTTGACCTCAATGGCTTCGCGGGTGTCGATCAGCTCCTGCAGACGAATCTGGTCTTTTTCGGAGAAAAATCCATTCTGCCGCTTTTTCAGCAGACGCTCGATCTCCGCGTCCATTTGATCCAGCGTCTGAATGTCCGCCGCCAGTCCCTGAGAGACACTGGTATAGCCATTCTTATCGGCAGTTTCTTTCAGCGCTTTCAGTTCATCCCAGGTAGAAGCGGTGAGTGTTTTGAAGGAGTCCGTCCAGTGGGCGATGATTTCGTTGCTTTCCTTTTCGCCATCCGACCAGACGGCCAGCAGACCATCCAGCCAGTCCTGCGCGGACTGCTGATCCCGGACAAAATCGCTCTGCGACAGGCCGAAAAAGGACAGTCCTTCACTGTTTCCATAGAAGGTTTCGGCGGCGGTGTCTTTCCACTGCTTTGCCGTATCTTCCATGCCCTGCAGTGCTTCCCGCGCCTGTTTTGCGCCGGACACATAATCCGCCAGCGCGATGGTGCCCGCGACTACCGCAGCGGCGACGGCGAACCATACGGCGGGAAATTTGCCCAGGACGGAAAGAAAGCCCTTCCAGCCGCCGCCCGCTTTGCCTACCTCTGTGGCGAATTTACCAAAGGACGCAGATACCGTACCCACGCCTTTCGTGATCTTTCCCAGCACCAGCAGTACAGGACCAGCTGCGGCGGCATAAGCCGCGAACTGAATGATCTGCTTCCGCTGGGATTCGTCCATGGAAAGGAACTTCTGCAAAAGTTCTTCCGCGCCGTCGATCAGGCTGCGGATGGTGGGGTTCAGATCGTCGCCGATCTGCTGCCCGAACAGGAGGGCGGTATTTTTCAGGTTCTTCAGCTTGCTCTCCGTGGTGGCATAACGCTTGTTTGCTTCTTCGGACAAAGCAGTGTTCTTTTTCCATGCGCTGGTGGCCATGTTCTGCGCCCGCGAGAAAAGGTCGGTGGCGTTGACAGCACGGAGCATGGTGTCGCGCAGGCGCACTTCTTTGATGCCGATCTCGTCCAGCACTGCGATGGCGCTTTCGCCCTCGTCGTCCAGTTTGGACAGACCCACGATGAACGACTGGAACGCGGTGGCGGGATCGCTGTCCCACAGGGCTTTGAACTGCTGCCCGGTCATCCCGGCGACCTTGCCGAAATCGTCCAGCGCCTCGCCACCTGTCGCGGAGGCAACCTCCATTTTGATCAATGCCTTTGAGAAAGCCGAACCGCCCATCTGGGCTTCAATGCCCACGGAGGACAGTGCCGCCGCAAAGCCCAATACCTGTGCTTCAGTCAGACCCACCTGCTTGCCCGCGCCGGCCATGCGGTGCGCCATTTCCATGATGGGCTTTTCGGTCGTTGCGAAGTTATTGCCCAGATCCACCAGCGTAGAACCGATATTCGAAAACTGGCTCTGGCTGGTGCCCATGATATTGGCGAACTGGGCAATGGTCGTCGCAGCATCGCCGGCGTTCAGGTCCTCGCAGGAATTGCCCAGGTCGATCATGACGCGGGTAAAATCCGACAAATGCTCGGTAGCGATGCCCAACTGACCGCCGCTGGCCATGACTTCGTTGATCTCGTCCGTGCCTGCCGCAACCTCGGTAGACATGCGCTTGGACGTAGCCGCCAGCTGGTCGAACTGCGCTTCCGTAGCATCTACTGTCTTTCGGACAGACGTGAAGGAGGATTCAAAGTCAATGGAGGACTTAACCGCCGCCGTGCCCAGCGCCACGATGGGCGTGGTCAGCGTCGTGGAGAGCAGCTTTCCGGCTTTGTTCAGATTTTTGCTGACGTTATCGCAGGATTTGCTAAAGGACTCCAGACTCTTTCCGGCTTTCGTCCATTCGGACTGCGCCGTCTTCAATTCCTTATTGCAGCTGGCAATGTCCGCCTGCGTCTGCTTTACCGCGGCGCGGGCATTGTTGAGCGCGGTCTCCGCATCCTGCACCGCATCGGTGGCTTCGCGGATTTTGTCGGGATCGCTGACCTGCTGCGCCGCCTGCAGCTGTTCTTTCGCGGCCGCCAGCGCCTTTTCATATTCGGCGACCGCCTTCTGCTGCAGCCCCAGCTTTTCCTGAAGCAGCGTCAGCTTCGCGGTCAACCCGGCAGCGGATTTATCAAAATCCTTTATGCCCGCCGCAGCCAGACGATAGCTGCTTTCGGCGGTTTTCACCTGCTTGCCGATGGAGGCGATGCTGCGCTGACTGGTCTGAATTGCTTCTCCGGCAGACGCCCAGCTGGTGCGCGAAAGGGCGAGCTGGCGGTTGCACTGGTCGATTTCGGCGGCGGTCTCTTTAACCGCGCCTTTCGCGCCGTTCAGCTTGGTCTGCGCCGCGGAGAATGCGTCCGCAGCGTTCTGCGTAGACTTTTTCAGCGCAACATTTTGCCCTTCCAGCTTTTTGACTTCCTGAACCGCAGCACGATATTCGCCCTTATAAGCGTCCAGATTCGCCTTGGCCGCAATGGTCGCGGAGTCCGTTTCGCCCAGCGTATTCTTATAGTGCTTATATGCCTGTGCGGCGCTGGCTACTTCCGTTTTCAGCTGCTGCTGTTTGTCCTTCGCATCCGCCAGTCGCTGCGCATAATCGTTCTGCCGGGTATAGCACTCCTGCAGCTTGTCGCTGGCCTGCTGGAGCGCGCGCTCATACTGACCGACCGCGTCCTGCTGAAGCTGAAAGGTGCGCTGTAGGGTAGAAAGCTTCGAAGACAGACCCACCGTGGTCGTCTCAAAATTTTCTACCCCCGCAGAGGCCAGCCGGAACGCCGACTCCGCTTCCTGGATCTGCTTGTTGATGGATTTGATGTTGCGTGTGAAATTATCGCTGTTCAACGACAGCGATACCACGAGATCACGGAGCGTCTCGCTCATGTCGGCTCACCTGCCTTCAAAGGAAAAAATTAAAAACCGTTGCATTCACAGCGAATTTCGGGTATACTATTAGTGAGTAAGGAATTCAATGAATTCCACGGAAAGGGGCGTCGTTTATGGAACTTGCAAAGATCACAAGCAAAGGGCAGATCACTTTGCCCATCAACATTCGTCGGGCACTCAAACTGAATGACGGCGATAAGGTCGCTTTCGTTGAAGCGAACGGTCAGTTTATTCTGGCCAATCCCTCCATGCTGGCGCTTCGCCAAGCGCAGGATGCGTTCGCAGGCTTTGCGGAAGAAAACGATCTCCTGACGGATGAAGACGTCGTTGCTCTGGTGAAGGAAATCCGAGCGGAAAGAGGACGCTGAGCCATGCGCATCATGTTGGATACAAACGTCCTGCTTTCCGCCGTAATCTTCCGCAGCAAGATGATGTGGAACATGATGGCGCGGATCATGGAGGATCATCGGCTGGTGCTCAGTTCTTATGTGATCGATGAATGCTACGAAGTCGTCGAACGAAAGAAGCCTTCATTGATTCCGGCGCTGGATCGGCTGTTTGAGAGCATTCCCTTTGAAATGGTTCACACCCCTCAAATTCTGCCGAAACACGGCTGGTTTACAATCCGCGACAAGGATGATGAAAAGGTTCTGTATTCCGCAATCTCGGCGGACGTTGACATTCTGATTACGGGCGATAAGGACTTCTCTGCTGTCGAGGTTGAAAAGCCGGAAATTCTTACGCCGAGTCAGTTCAACGAGAAATACCTGAGCATGTAAATCATGGCTTCAGGCTCGACCACACCTCGTCAATATAGCGTTGACGAGGTTCCTTCTTTTTCTGCTCCTGCCTGGCATTCCATGCGCGTATCTTCAGGAATCCCGGCATGTCCATGCGGTCGATTTCATCCATGCGCCAACCAGATTCCAGGAGCGAGTTGTAGGTGGAATAGACAAATTCAGGCAGCGTCAGAACAGCGGGATCTCTTCCGCTTCCGTCGCCGTCTGCGGTGGAGCTGCTTCCTTCGCCGCCTTCGTAGGGAACTCGCTGAGAATTTCGGTGGTCTGGGTCTGCACGGCCATCAGGGCCAACGCGATGTCGTGCATCAGGCGATCCACGGGATAGCCGTCCAGCACGTCATCTGGACTGAACTGATTCCCGAACAGTAGACAAAACCAGCGGATCATCACGTCCATCGCGTCGGTGACGCTGATCTGCTCTTCCTGCGGAATCTCTTCACCCTTGACCGCGGCGTTGGACAGCGCTACGATTTTGGCATACATTTTTGCCGCGGGCTCCATCTCTCGCAGCGCGCGCCCGGAGATGAAATCCACTGCGTATTTCTTATCCTTGAGGGTACAGGTGATCATGACGACAACCTCCTATATAATGAAGGGATCCCCGCGCAGCGTCCTGCCGCGCGGGGGAAATAATGCTTATTCGCTGGTCGTAAAGACCGGCTCGTATACGCTCTGCAGGAAGGTTGCACCTTTCGCCGCGGTAAAGCCGTTCTCGTCCTCATCGACCACAGCCTGATAATGGTTATCATGCGTGCGTCGAATCGCCGTCCACTCAACTTCGCCGGTCTGGCGTGTGATGGACTTGCCTTCCTTCGTAGCATAGTTTTCGGTCACAGGCTTGGCACGCACCTTGTAAAGCCAGACGTAGCGATACTTGTGGTTTGACTTTTCACTCTTGAAGCCCACCGCAAAATAGGGTGGTTTGTCGGTCGAAGAACGAATGAGCACGCCGTTGTTATCGATTTTATTTCCGAAGATCATCTCCTGAATGATCAGGGGCAGATCTGCCAGCTTGGTTTTGAACGCCAGCTCCGGATCGGGATACAGAACGTCGCCTTCCTGATCATCGAAATATTGCACGTCCGGATCGGCGTTCTGGGGCGTGATAGACGCTTCGATTGCGCCGGCGACCAGCTGAAGCTCACCGTAGGTCAGCGTCTCTTCGGTGTCCACCGTCAGCGGCGCAATGACCATATTTTTAAGACCCACCGTAGAGCTTACAGCGGGCGAAGCAGCGGGATTGGACATAGGGTTGACCTCCTTATTCTTATTCGTAAGGAATCTCCAAAAAATCAAGAACGGGCTTCATTCCGAGCCCGTTTTCCTCCAGCGGTCGCATACAATAGGCGTACTGTTTAGGGTAGAGACGCTTCAAGCGCTGGTAGCGCGTTTCCGCGCCCTTGGGACGGCGGCAGCTCTGCCCGAAGGGACAAACATAGCAGCCGGTGCGCGTTTCAAGCGTGGTCGTCAGGCAACCGTCGTCTTTTTCGACGATCTCACCATAGATCTCACGGGCATAGGGAACGTCGTATTTGCGGATATATTCCAGCACGTCCTGTTCCCGCCAGAAACCCATCGGCTTGGAATTAGGCTTCTTTGCATTGAATGCATTACAGCCATTTTGGAGATACGCGGCGGTTCGCCGGTCGCTCTCCTCCGCGAGAATGCCGATGAACGGTCTTAGCTCCATTTCCAGCTTCATCAGCGGGCGTTCCTTCATCCAATGGCAGCACATATCGCTGATTTTGAACGGCGCATCCAGCAGCTTTTTCCACTTCCCCTGCCGGGAAGCGTACCATTGGGACGGAGTACCGTCCGGATTCTGTCCCTGAAACCGGTGCAACGCCCAGTTGCTGCCCTTCCGCGCGTAATACACGCTTCTCGCGATGTCCTTGCTGACCACGGGATAGCCGTATTCCTGCACGATTTCCTGAAAACGCTTCTCCGGGCGCAGCCAGATAACGTTCTCCACTGAACGGACGAAACTGCGAATCGCAGGAAATTCCAGCCCGGTGTCCACAAAAGCTGCCGGCACCTCCGGGTACATCGAACGCACCAGATGTAGCAGCACACTGGAGTCCTTCCCTCCTGAAAAGGAAACGTAGACCTGCCCATCCCAATGCTCGTACCATTCCCGGATGCGCTGCAGGCTCATCGTGATTTTCGCTTCCAGCGGAAGACTCTGCCGCTGACGAAGTTCATACAGTTCCATCTCTGATTTTCCTCATGCAAAGACCTCACTTCAGTAATTCATCTTTCAGAATGTTTTTCATAATCTGGTACGCCTCATCCTTGCGCACGTCGAAGGCCGGACGCACAAAGGGATGCGCCGGAGCGGGCGCTGGGCCGCCGTGCCCATGCTCGACCGGATTGGCATAGTACGCGCCCTTCTCGGAATGCTTTACGCCGATGGTGATGTACTTGCCGCCGCTGCGAGATTTTCGAACACTGTGGGTACGAATGGAACCGTGCAGCGCGCCGGTGATAATTTGTGGATCGGATGAAGCGTTGTGGAGCATCTGTTCTTCGATGGGCTTCGCACCCTCCTGCAGCGCGCGGTTCACGCCCGCGCCGAACTCCAGATTGGACGCCATGTTGGTCAGGTCATCCTTCAGGTTATCAAAGCCCTGCAGTTCCATTGGCATTTACCGTACCTCCCAACAAAACAGGCAGAGAAAAGCCGCATGATACGCGACGGATCGACGTATCCATGCGGCGAATTGATAAGGAAACTTGTTATTGCCCTGGGGATTGAGACGAAAGCGCTTCCTGTCCATTGAGCGCCGCCCGGTCTTCTGCGGCAGCGCCCTGCATCGTTTTCAGCTGTGCAATGCGCTTTTCATCCACATAATGGGTGGCGTATCGGCGTTCAATTTCCGCATCGCCGCTTCTGCTGAAGCGCAGCGGGATCACGGCTCCACGCCCCTGACCTTTCTTTTTGACTCCCCAGCGCTTGTAATAGCAGAAGGACGGCTTCAGGTTCTGCGCCTTTGCACAGGCATACATTTCGCGCAGCACGGCGGACAGCTTGCTGAGATTCATTGAACAGACGCGCTCCAATGTATCCGCACGCCCAAATCTCCAGTCTTCATAATTCTTCTTCGACAGTGCGCCGATATCCATCAGCACGTCTACCGGAGCGGCATATCCGCGCATATGGCACTGGCGAAACATCGACTCGCGAACCCTGGCACGCAATTCTTTATCGTTCACAGCACTGCTTCCTCTCATTTTCCTATAGCTGTACTATATCATTCGGCGGTAAAGGTATCAAGTTTTTTCTTCAACTGATCTCAATTTACAACGCCTCCTGCCAGTAGACCCAGGTCCACTGCACGGTATAGGTGCGCGTGGCCGGGTCGTAGGCGGGCTGATTGTAGCCCTTATCGCTTTCTTCCAGCATCCAGAAATCCGCTTCGTACATGGCCTGCCGGATGCGATTCGCCATGTCGGTGGGGTCGATATCGCTCCACAGGTTCAAATAGATGTAAGTGCGGTATCCCGCAGGGCGATCATCCTGAAAGGCCGTTTCCGTAGTAGTGCTGGAATAGACCACATACTGCAGCGGCGGATTCTGGTTTTCGGACGTAGCGCGCCAGATGCCAGCGATAACGGGGATGCCGATGCCTTTGAGCGCTTCCTGTACCTGTCTCATCCGCCTTCACCGCCCCTCGCCCTGCGCTTTGCTTGCGCGAAGGTTTCGTGCGCGTCTTGCTGCGCTGCGCTTGCGCACTCAGAATTCACTCCGCTCATCCGCTCACTCCCTTCGCAATGGACGCTTTCAGACCGAGATACGTCCTTTTGAACGAATACTCGCCCAGCGTGGAGATGATCCATTTTTCATCCTGAAATTTCACCCACATGCCGGGCTTCACATCCCTGCGATAGCGGATGGTGAAGTTGATGACCTGCTCGGTGTTCATTACATCTGCTGCCCGATAATGCTGGTTGCCCGCGTCGACGGCACTGGCCCATACGCGGCAGAGCACCACGTCCTTTGGTTCAGGATAGCCGTTCACATTGATGGCGTTCTCGGTATAGCCGATCTCCACCAGATGGCACAGATCCCCGGGATGGGGCGTGCCTTCGAAGTTTTTATAACCGCGCATGAGCCGTCACCTCCTTTGTTGAAGCACAACATATTCACACATTCCACAGGCTTATCCACAATATGCTGTATCTCGCCTCAAAACATTTTCTCAGGATCACGATAGGGATACAGCAGGCTGTCAAACGCCATCCGCATGGCCTTGTAGGTGGTCATGTCGGGAATATCCCTGTTCTCATAGTAGAATCCCACCATGAGCAGAACCGCCAGCCGCACGGGTTCGGGCGCGGGATCTGGAAACTGCGTCCGGCAGTAATCCTCCGCTGCGACCTGCGTCTGCACGATCAGGCCGGTCAGATAGGCGTCCTCTTCATCGCATTGAATGCGGAGATGGGTTTTGACCTCATCCACAGTAACGATCATTGACGCCGCCTCACTTGCTGCTGACCATCAGGCCGCAGCTGCGCAGCGCCGTCAGCAGGGCATTATAGTCGTCCTTCAGCGCTGCAATGGTGGTCGCTTCGCTGTCGGCAATATAGGCAATCTGCGAAGTCGGTTCCGACTGACCAAACAGATCGTCGCCGCCTTCGATGATCGCGCCGGGCAGGAAGGTGAGCTTTCCGCCAATGACTAGCTCATTGCCGCCTTGCGCAAAATAGTTGTGGGTATTGCGGGTAACGTCCGCAACGGGTTCAGCTTTCATCATGGCTTTCCACCTCCGCTTCTTACGCCTTCATGGCGAGGCACTTCAGACCTTCGCTCTGCACCAGACGGCCGTCCACGCGCTGGGTTGCGCGGAAGCCGATCTGACCCGTCGCCGCGTACAGTTCGTTGAGGCGCTGGAAGGAGCGGCCCTGGCGATCCGCAATCCAATAGGAGGAGAAATCGCCAAACAGCACGGGCTTCGCGCCGCTAGCCACTTCGGGCATATAAGCCGAGGTCACCAGACGATAGCTGAGCAGCTTATCCGGCTGGCCTTCCTTCAGGCCGGGCTGCCAGAGATACTGACCGTTGCCGTCCTTCAGCCTGCGGAGGTTCTTGACCGTGCTGTCGTTCAGCAGGAAGACCGCCTTTTTGCGATAGCCGGACTTCACAGAATGGATCAGGTCGATGATCTCATCCGCCGTGATTGCAGCGCCAGCCGTGGTCACACCGGTGGCTGCGCCGTTTGCGCTGTGAAGCAAACCAGTGGGCTTCGCCGTACCATTGCCGTTGATAAACGCGTTCTCCTCGGCCGCGCCGATGCGGCGGGCGAACTCGGAAGCGATGTAGCTCTCCACGTCGAATACGGAGTCCTGCAGCAGTTCGTCAGACACCTTGATCATGGTCGCCACCTTGTGCGCGCCGATGGAGATCTGACCGAAAGCGTCGTCGGATTCAGGGATCTGACCTTCTTCCTCCACCCAGCTGGCGGTTCCGTGGCTGGCGACGATAGGAATCTTGCGGTCGCCGGACTCCGTGCGGATGATGGTGCACAGGCTGCGCAGCTGGTTTTCCTCGGTCAGCGCCTGCACCAGCGTATGCTCGTACTCATCCGGGCAAAGAAAACCGCCCTCCGAGTCTGTGCCGATCTGAAGGGCGTTGCGTACCTGGAAATGCTCGCCGCGGTTGCGGATCATGTTCCAGAAGGCCAGTTTGTATTCATCCGACGCGCGGCCGGTTCGACCGCCGGGATTCTTTTCGGGGCGGGAAGCCAGCGGCTGACGAACAGGTTCGTTCATCTCGCGATCCATCTGCTCCGCACGTTCCATGCGCTCGATGGTATGGCCGAGATCGACCACCTCCTGTTCCATGCGCTCGTACTGCTGGGAATCCTCGGCGCTCATCACGCCGCTTTCGTTGGTGCGCTCGTCCAGAAAAGCCCTGGCCTTATCCCAGACCTCGGCGCGCTTCTGACGCAGTTCAAGAATCTTGCTCATATTGTACCTCCAAAATTATCGGTCATTGGGTTTGATGAGATCCAGCCGTCTGCGCAGCTGGTCGGCGGGAATGCCGGGGTTTTCGCACTGTGCAGCCGCGGGCGGAGCAGCGGCGTTTTCCTGCTTTCGGGAATGAGAGCGCTCCAGCCAGAGCCGCACCTTTGCTTCCGCATCTTTGCGATTCACTGTGCGCACTGCCACGGAGTCCGTGGGACACGCCTGTGGGTCGGCCACGCCGTCGATAAAGCCCTGCGCCAGCGCCGCGCCCGCGTCCATCCAGGTGGTGGCGGTCATCATCGCCGCCAGCGTGCCGCGGTCAATGGGGCTGCGCCGGGAATAGATGTTGAGGATGCTCTCCTTGCAGGCCTTCAGCAGCGCGATGGCTTCACCGAAGTCCCGCTCGTTGCCCCATGCGACGGTGGACGGATCGTGAATCATGTACAGACTGCCGGGCGTCATCTCCAGCGTGTCCGCCGCCGCAGAAAGCACCGTCGCCGCCGAAGCCGCCGTGCCCGAGATCACCAGATGCACCCTGCCCGGATAGGCGCGGATATCGTCGTGCATTCGAACGGCGGCGTTGCACGAGCCGCCATAGCTGTTCAGGATGATGCGCACGTCGTCGGAGAATTCGCCGTTCTCGCCATAGAGCACGTCGTGCAGCATGGCCGGCGTGATCTCGTCGCCGCAAAAGACCTCCTCGTCGATGTAGCCGTTCAGGTTAATCGTTCTCAAGTTCGTTCACCTCCGTTTCCATTGCCCACACGATCCCCGCGAGAACAAAAAAGACGCACGGTACCGCGACGCTATTTCCGTACGCCATGAACTCTGCGGAATCCGTATGGGGATTTTGCAGCCAGCGGATGATCTGCCGGCGTGTTTTGGGCTTTGTCTTTTCGCCCATGGCCGTGCGCCATTCCTCGAAGATCGCTTCCCAGCGATCCGTTTCCTTATTGGATGGCGCGGGGCTTTCAAGGTTTTCGCACCAGCCGTCCGGGTAGCCCTGCAGCCGGCAGCACTCGCCGGGCGTAAGCCGGCGCACCAGATATTCCGCGGGCGCGGCAACCGCACTTGGGCCTTCTGCCACCAGCGTGGGCACTTTTTCTTCGCCGACGTTCATGCTGTACTGCGCGTTCTCACCGGCAGAAAAGCAGGCGCGATCCAGCGCGTAGGCCGGCTCGTCCTTGCCCACCACAGGCGGATCCTTGTAATCCCGCGCCATGAGCGGCGGAGATTTTTCCACGTCCAGCTGAGTAAAAGAGCCGGTAGTCATGGCGTATACGGCGTGGCGGTCTACCGTATCCAGCGTGAACGCCACTTCGCGGTTGACGCCGTCGCCCTGCGGGCCGTTTTGCTCCTTGCGTCCGATCATGGAACCCTGAATGCAGTAGCAGGGCTTTTCTACAGGTTCTACCACCATCATGCCGCCCTGATTGCATGCCGGTGCGCCGCCGCTGCAGTCCAGCGTCCGGCTGGTATCCGCTTCGTAGACGCCTGCGTGCGGATTCTCCGACAGCATGGCGTGGCTCTGATCAGATGAAATTCCGAATACCAGCGGAACCTGATTCCCGCCCGTGCCCATGCGTGAACACAGAGTTTGACAAAGATCGTCCTCCCTCAGCCGAATGCGACTGTCGGTTGGATTGAAGTCAATCGCCACGCCGGGAACTACGCCAGCCCGGAGCGTAGGGCTTTCTTCCTCCCGGCAGCCAATACTGCGGCTGTCCGCGCTGTGTTCCGTGCAGAAGCCGAAGGCGTTCAGGACACAGGGCGGATGCCGGGCTTCCGCACGGAGGGTGGGAACTGCGTCACGGGTAACGTCCATGCGCAAGCCGCCCTGATCGTTCAGACAGACGCCTGACGTTCCAGCGCCGCTTTCAGCACCTCGGGCAGTTCCTTTCCGCGCTTTTCCGCCCGGCGGAGTATACCCTGACATGCCTTCGGACTCAAAGAGAACCTTGCCGGCACATTGTCCATCAAGATCGAGGACAGCAAATATACGTTTCCGTCTCTGTGCGACGCCCCAACCCTGCGCGGCGTCGAGGATGCGCCAGGCGAGAGAATAACCGTCGCCCAGGATCTCGCCCGCGTGCAGCCAGCGTCCGTTTTCCGGCAGAGGAACATCTGCCGCGGGGTCTTTGATGCGGATGAGGCTTTCGAGGACGCAGCGGAAATCCTGCCCATGCTGAGAGGACAGGGCGCCCTGCACGTTTTCCCACACCGCCCATCTTGGATATTTTCCATTCGTACTTTTCCTCATTTCAGTAATGACGCGCACGGCTTCATAGAAAAGCCCCGAACGGCTGCCGCCCAGCCCGGAACGCTTTCCCGCGATGGAAAGATCCTGACAGGGCGAGCCGAAGGTGATAATATCCACCGGCTCCAGATCAGCGCCGTTCAGTCCATGCACGTCTCCGTAGTGTTTCATTTCGGGCAGCCGCTTTTCCGTCACGCGGATGGGAAACGGCTCGATCTCCGAAGCCCATACGGGCGTGATTCCCGCCATTTTCCCGGCTAAGGGAAACCCGCCGATGCCGTCGAAAAGACTGCCCAGTTTCAGTTTTCTGCTCAAGTTGAATCCTCCGCAGTGCCTTCCTGTACCGAATTTTCCGGCGCGGCGTTCATTGCTCTGCGGACAGAAACCATGTTCCCGTTCACCAGAAGCGCATTTCCTCCGTCTTCATCCGGTACAGGATTCATATTTTCAAGATCACGGATATCATTGGTGGACAGCCAACCGTTCTGCCGCCCAATGGCATAGCCCTCCATGCGGGATTTGTAGTCGCCCCGCATGAGACCATCCATGTTGAAGCGGACATAATAAACGCCCTTCTCCTTCTCGGAAAAGAGCGCGCGGTTCATGGCCTGCTCCAGCCGAACGACCCAGGGACGAATGGTGTGCACGGCGAATGAAATGGACTGATGCTCAATATTGCTGAAAGTAGCGTGTTCCAGATCGCCCACCATATGGGGAGGAACGCGGTAGATACGGCAGATCTCCGATACCTGAAACTTGCGCGTTTCCAGAAACTGTGCCTCCGAGTTCGGCATGGAGATGGGTGTATAGGACATATTTTCCTCTAAAACTGCCACACGCCCGGAATTGTTCGAGCCGCCGTAAGCGGCGTTCCAGCTGTCCCGCAGCTTTTTCGGGTCCTTCACCGTATTGGGATGGGTCAGGATGCCGCTGGGGCGCGCGCCGTTGGAGAAAAACTTGCTGCCATATTCTTCAGCCGCCAGCCCCAGACCGATAGCATTCTTTTCGAGGGCGATGGGGCTGTAACCCATAATTCCGTCAAAGCCCAGCCCCGGAATGTGCAGTACGTCCTCCGGGCGCAGCTTCACCGTCTGCCCACCGTTTGCAGAATAGGTATAGGTCAGTGTGCCCGCGCTGTCCCGGTCCACCTCCATGCGATCCGGCAGCAGCGGATACAAACCGAGAATCTGGCTTCGGCCGCTGCGGATGATCTGACAGTAGGCGTTGCCCCAGAGCAGCAGATGCGCAAGTATCGTCTCCCGCCAGACAAAGGAGGTCATCTCGCTGTTGGGTTCGTCGTGCAGAATCGGGTAGAGCGGATGATCCAGCGCCTTGACGCTGCCTTCACCCTGATTCTGATACACATGCAGCGGCAGGCTGGCGATGGTTTCCGCGATGACCCGCACGCAGGCATAGACCGTGCTCATCTGAATGGCGGTACTTGCCGTGACGGACTTGCCCGCCGCGCTGGAGCCAAAATAAAATGTGGGTGCTGAACTGACCGAATCTGTCACGCCGGGCTTGTCCCGCGCACGAAACAGACGAATAAATGGATTTTTCATGGATTCCTCCTGTGGTTTGCTTACAGGCCGCCGCCCGTTTTCTTATCGTGGCAGCTTTTGCACAGCGGCTGCCAGTTGTTTTCATCCCAGAAAAGCGCATAATCGCCGCGATGGGGTACGATATGATCAACCACGGTTGCTGGCGTCAGCACACCGCTTTTCAGGCATTCGGCGCACAGCGGATGTCTGGACAGAAACGCCTTCCGCGCTTTTCGCCAATGTGAGTCGTACCCTCGGGCCGCTGCTCCACCGCGAATGGCGTCATGGCTCCATTCTTTTCGGTGCTCCTCGCAGTAAATCCCTTTCTCGCAGAGATTGGGACAGCCGGGGTAACGGCAGGGGCGCTTGGGTGTTTTGGGCATTTATAATCTCCCTGTCCTGGTCACAGCAGCAATAAGCCGCGGTCGTCGTACACGGAATCGCTGCCGTTCTGATTCTTCATGGCGCGATCCAGCGCCATGACCAGCGCTACCGCGCCGTCGATCTTCTCCGTGGACTTTT